>ERZ840371.2476-NODE-2476-length-16596-cov-8.494468_pt1 | contig 16596 bp, 14 predicted proteins | sample MGYA00519937_ERZ840371 | MGnify/ENA primary metagenome ERZ840371 (study PRJEB31850, sample SAMEA3708873) | human gut metagenome | biome: human gut; feature: human-associated habitat; material: faeces | place: China | collected 2014 ... | reverse complement strand
CACGGTTGCGGCGGTTGGAACCCGGAGCGATGGCAGGCGTGACGCTGCCAAAACTATCTCAGGCCCTCGTGGCCGCAGGGGTGCAGAAAGTGCACACGCATTACGGAAACCGATACAGGGTGGCGGAAAGGTGATAGTGGGTATATGAAAGGCGTAAATGTTTTTATGCGAACCCTTCCTGTAATATTTGGCTGATCAGATGAAAAAACATAACTTCGTACTAATCAAAAGGTGTGGAATGTGAATGGTAAAAATGATGTATAGAACCATAATAAGCTTCAAAACCCTATTCTGTTTTTTATTGTTTGTGTCACCGTTTATGGAATTTGTCATTCCGGGTGGTGATATGTACCTTGCTTGTGTTGTGGGAGTTGTGGCGTTTGTAGGGGTTGGGTTAGAGGCAAGGGGCAGGCAAAATACTTTTGTCGTCACTATTGCCGATGTTCTCTTTTGGATTTGTTGGGGGTATGCAGTAATCCGGATGCCACTACCGGTGGATATGGCATTGTGCATAAAACTCGTTGCCGTAACCGGCATTTGGTGTTACTGCCGTCTCAATGTAACACCGGAGTTGCGGAATATGGTTATATGGTGGATGATAGTGACCGGCTTGGGGCAGTCTGTTATCGGACTGCTACAAGGCTTTGGGGTGTTAAAGAGCTTCCATTCAGAGTTTGCTTTGACCGGAACGTTTGGAAATCCCGGCCCTTTTGGTGGTTATTTGTCTGTGGTGATGGCTTTATTATTTTCTTATGTGTTACAGGAGAAATTGTCTTTCGCAATACGGGGGTGCTTGTTCGTGTGCCTTATGGTCGTTTCTTTGGCGTTGGTGCTATCAGACTCTCGGGCCGCCTGGTGTGCGGCTTGTGCTGCCGTCTTTTTGCTTTTGTACCTGAAATATCTTTCGGGAAAGCGTATCATGAGGTTCGGAGGATTCGTGTTGTTTGCAATGGGATTCCCGGCAGTGGGCATGCTTCTGTATGGCTATCGTCCTGATTCTGCCGACGCGAGGATATTGGTATGGAGGGTTTGCGGGGAAATTGTCTCCCAGCATCCTTTTGTGGGAGTCGGTACAGGAAGATTCGCAGCATATTATATGCCGGCGCAGGCCAGATACCTAATGACAGCCACTGAAACTACACGGCGTTGTTCCAGTGATAACTCATTCGCTTATAATGAAACATTGACCGTTCTATGTGAGCAAGGAATAGCCGGTTTATTATGTGTTACAGCGTTTTGGATGTTTGTCGTACGTGGCCTGAAATCTTCATATCAATCAGACAACAAGTCGGTTTTCTTGTTTCCTGTAGTGTCTTTATTGGTTTTCTCCCAGTTCTCTTATCCTTTGAGTATATGGAGTTTTGTATGCTTGTTGCCGCTTATGCCAGCCATCGGTTTAGGACGAGGAAGAGCGGTACGTTGGAGGATGGCAAGTTGGTTGAATATTTATCATCGGCGGTTACTTTCCATCACAACCTCTTGCGTGTTCTGTGCATTGTTGGTCTTCGGATTTGTCTTGCGATGGCGGTCGCAAGTATGGATTAATGACTATAGTGTGTTTGCGACATCGTCTGAACGTCCTGGCCGGGTTGTAGGGTGGTTTGTCCGTCACGACCCGTTCCTTTTGGCATGCGGTGCGGATGCTGCTTTTTTGCGTACGGATTATAAATTGGCACTCACGTATCTGGATGGTTTGAACCATTATACACAAGCGGCGCAGTGGAATATCAGACAAGGAGAGTGTTATGAGGGAGTAGGGGATACTTTGAAAGCTTTGGAGTGTTATCGGACGGCATCGCGAATGATGCCCGGGCTGATGTACCCCGTTTTTGCGGAATTCAATTTGTATCGTAAGGAAAACCAAAAGGACAAAGCATTGCTTTTGGCCCGGAAGCTCATAACATTCAGGCCCAAAATCGAGAACCGTAGGACGAGGCTGATGAGGAAGGAAGCCTGGGAGTACATTCGTAACAAGGCAAGGTCGTGGTCGGCCGCGTTTTAGTGGAATAGGAATACTGCTGAATATCCCGAGATGTCTCGGACGATTTGGTCTTTGAAAAATAGGCTTCCGTGAGAAGGTTAAAATAGGGGCAAGTGGCTGATGCGCTTGCCCCTATTTCTGGGGATTACTTTAAAATGACCAAACATGTGCATGCCCCGTGTGCCCCCATGACCAATGCCTGTTCGATATCGGCTGTTTTGGAAGGGCCGGAGATGAAAGTGCCGAAAGGGTAGGTTTGCCCGGCGAGAAGTTCGTAGGCTTCTTGCATATTATGGACCAGGGAATGTCGGTCGAGGACAATGACTAAGGCTTCAGCAATGAAATAGAGTGCTTTGTGTTTTACGTTCTGAGGAATCCAGACCGCACCGTTTTCCGCTACGCCGAACGCTCCTTCTACGACCGCCACGTCGGTACCGTCCAGTTCTTGTGCCTCGGCCAATGTGTCGGGACGTATGGTAGCACAGGTGATCTCTTCCATCTGTGAAGCGATTTTGCGAGCCTCGGGAAAGTGGCTGCGAATGATGTCGTTGATGTCTTCCGCTTCCTGTAGGACGACCGCCTTGCCTCCGACAAACTGGCTGATTTCGCAGAAACGGCTTATTTTGTCCGGGTAAACCGTAGCTTTTATTTCCCAATCCGGATATTCGTACCTTTGTACGGTGTTTTGGCGGATGGCTGTCAATATCTCGTCTTTACTGCTCATTTTTTATCCTCCTTTCTTTGTACTTTACCTTTTTTCCACATGCTGTTGAACGATTCCCCGGCGAATTTCGGCAGTTCGCGGCCTTTTCCCCATTCGTTCAGGCGGTTATATTTGATTGCGTCTGGCATGACATTGACCATAGGAGCAGCCCAGAGGGCGGCGTTGAACAGCACGGGGCGCTCCATCAGAAATTTCATGCCGGCAGACATGAATTGCTTCTCGGTACTGGCTTTGTCGATGTCCTTCAACGTTTGCCTCCAGCGGTAGATTTGTTCTCCCAAATCCACTTTGGCCGGGCAGACATTGGAGCAAGACAGGCAGAGGGAACAGGCCGACAAGTTGTCATAGTACTTCGACGGGTCGTGAGCCATTCCCAAGTTTATTCCGATGGGGCCCGGAATGAAATAAGTATATGAATAGCCTCCGCTGTGCCGGTAAACCGGACAGGTGTTCATGCAGGCGCCGCAACGGATGCAGTTCAGTGTCCGGATATGGTCGGGGTGAGAGAGAATGCGGCTTCGCCCGTTGTCTACGATAATGATATGGTATTCACCTCCTTCGCGCGGCGTACGATAATGAGACGTGTAGGTCGTGATGGGTTGACCTGTTCCAGAACGTGCCAATAAACGGGTGAATACGCCTAAAGCTTTCATGTCCGGTACGATTTTTTCCAAACCGAAGGCCGCGATGTTCAGTTTCGGGCAGGATGTGCCCATATCGGCGTTGCCTTCGTTGGTGCACACGACGATGTCTCCCGTAGAGGCTACAGCGAAATTCGCTCCTGTCATGGCAGCTTCGGCGTGCAAGAAAATATTTCGCAGGTTTTTTCGAGCCACATGCGTCAGGTAAGTCGGGTCGTAATTGCCTTTTTCGGCATTCATCTTCTCTTCGAACAGCAGGCCTACTTGTTCGCGCTTGATATGAATGGCCGGCATGACGATATGGCTGGGTGGAAGGTGCATCAGTTGCAGGATGCGTTCACCCAAATCGGTTTCCACTACATCTATGCCTTTAGACAACAAGAACGGGTCCAGTTCGCATTCTTCCGAGAGCATGGATTTGCTTTTGACGAAACGGGTCACTTGATGTTCTTTAAGCAGGCCATAGATGATCTGTCGGTATTCTTCTGCGTCTTTAGCCCAATGTACGATGGCACCGTTTGCCGTGGCGTTCTTTTCAAATTCTATCAGCAGTTCCTCCAAATGGCTGTTGGAATAGAGTTTCAACTGGCATGCTTTTTCCCGAAGGTCTTCCCATTCGGGTACCTCCTTGCTCATTTTGTCTCTTTTGGCACGTACCATCCACAGGGTTTCGTTGTGCCATGCCGCCATGTCGCTGTTCCAGAGGAACTTTTCGGCAGCTTTGGAATGTAAGGTGCTCATAACTGTGACGCTAATATTTCTACAATATGAATCGTTCGGATGGGAAGTTTCTCACGGTCGATGACTCCCTGCATGTGCATCAGGCAGGAGCTGTCGGCTCCGGTAATATATTCGGCCCCGGTTTCGCTGTGGTGCCTGATTTTGTCTTTTGCCATACAGACGGATACGGCCTGTTCTTCGATTGCGAACATTCCGCCGAAACCGCAACATTCATCTACGTGGGACGGTTCGCATACTTCGATGTCTTTCACCATGAGTAGCAAATCCCGTAATTTATTATAATAAGGAATATTGCGTTCACTGGGAGAGGACAAGTGAAGTTCCCTTACGCCGTGGCAACTGTTGTGCAGGCTGACTTTGTGAGGGAAGCGGGCGTCCAAATGTTCCGGCTTGACGACGTCGTGGATGAACTCGCACAAATCATATATTTTCTCCGCACTCTCGCACCGATGTCCTTCTTGTGCCAATATGTCGGGATGGTTTTGTTTGACGAAAGCCACACAACTGGCCGACGGTCCTACAATGTAATCGTATGACTGGAACAAGGTTTCGAAACGCCGGGCCAGCCGTGAGGCCTCATTTTCGAATCCGGCATTGGCCATGGGTTGCCCACAACACGTTTGGTCTAAAGGGTAATCTACGTCGACTCCCAACCGGCTTAAAATTTTATATGATGCCACTCCGACCTGGGGGTATATGGCATTGATGTAGCAAGGGATAAATAAACCGACTTTCATATTTTGGGTTGTTTTGAATTTGGTACAATATTATTGTTTGGTCCGTATGCCTGCCGGTATGCGTTGGCCAATAGCTGCAAAGTTATAAAAAAGCATGGTTCTATTCTATTATTCGTGCTGCCTTTTGATTCGTAAACCATTAATTTTTGGCTGTTTTCTTTCGTATTCTCTCAAAAAGTAGTAATTTTACGTGCTTTTTGGCAAGTGGTATTTATAATAGTAACAGATATAAATAATGTTAGACCAAGACAGAATAATAAAGGTGAACATTGAAACCGAGATGCGTAAATCGTATATCGACTATTCAATGTCCGTAATTGTATCCCGTGCTTTGCCTGATGTGCGCGACGGATTTAAACCTGTGCATCGTCGCATTCTCTATGGAATGAGGGAACTGGGTAATACGCACGACAAACCATATAAAAAATGTGCCCGTATCGTAGGAGAAGTGTTGGGTAAGTATCATCCGCATGGAGATTCTTCCGTTTATGGTGCATTAGTGCGTATGGCACAAGAATGGAGCATGCGTTATACGTTGGTGGACGGTCAGGGAAACTTCGGTTCCGTCGATGGGGATAGTGCTGCAGCCATGCGTTATACAGAGGCTCGCCTGCAGTTGATGGGCGAAGCTATGATGGATGACTTGGAAAAGGAAACCGTAGACATGATGAACAACTTCGACGATACGTTGAGGGAGCCTACGGTTATGCCGACAAAAATACCGAACTTGCTGGTAAACGGTGCCAGTGGTATCGCAGTGGGAATGGCCACTAACATCCCCACGCATAATTTAGGGGAAGTCATTGATGCTTGTGTGGCTTATATAGACAATCGGGATATTGACATCGACGGACTGATGGAGTATATCAAGGCTCCTGATTTTCCTACCGGTGGCTTTATTTACGGTATGCAAGGCGTACGCGATGCCTACGAGACGGGGCGCGGACGTGTGATTATGCGTGCCCGTGCTGAGATAGAGCCGGGAGAGAATCACGATAAGATTGTCATTACGGAGATTCCTTACGGGGTAAACAAAGCGGAGCTGATTAAACAGATTGCCGATTTGGTAAACGACAAGAAGATTGAAGGCATCAGCAATGCCAATGACGAATCCGACCGTGAAGGCATGCGTATCGTGGTGGATGTGAAACGCGACGCCAACGCAAATGTCGTATTGAACAAATTGTTCAAGATGACTCCGTTGCAGACCAGCTTCAGCGTGAATTGCATAGCGTTGGTGAAGGGGCGTCCCAAGTTGTTGTCTCTGAAGGATTGCATCTCTAACTTTGTGAACCATCGTCACGATGTGGTTATCCGTCGGACGCAGTATGATTTGCGCAAGGCGGAAGAACGTGCCCATATTTTGCAAGGTTTGATTATTGCGAGTGATAACATCGACGAAGTCGTGCATATTATTCGCAGTGCCCAGAATCCGCAGGCCGCCATCGAAGGTTTGATGAACCGTTTCGAACTGGACGAGGTACAGGCCAAAGCCATCGTAGAGATGCGTCTGCGTCAGTTGACGAACCTGATGCAGGAGCAGTTGCGTAACGAATACGATGAACTGTTGAAACAAATCGAATATTTCAAACAGATACTGAGTGATGAAGACCTTTGCATGAAAGTAATCAAGGACGAATTGATTGAGGTTAAAGAGCAGTTCGGCGACGAACGGCGTTCGGAAATCGTATATTCGAGCGAAGAATTCAATCCTGAAGATTTTTATGCTGACGACGAGATGGTTATCACCATCAGTCACATGGGATATATCAAGCGTACGCCTTTGGCCGAGTTCCGGGCACAGGCCCGTGGCGGCGTGGGCAGCAAGGGAACGAGCACTCGCGATACGGACTTTGTGGAATACATCTATCCGGCCACGATGCACAACACGATGCTCTTCTTCACGCAGAAAGGTCGCTGTTTCTGGATGAAAGTATATGAGATACCGGAAGGTGCCAAGAACTCTAAGGGACGTGCCATTCAGAATATGTTGAATATCGACCCGGATGACGCTATCAATGTTTGCTTGCGTATCAAGAACCTGAACGATGCGGAATTCTGCCGTTCGCATTATGTGGTGTTCTGCACGAAGAATGGTATCATCAAGAAAACCTGCTTGCAGGAGTATTCCCGTCCGCGTACCAATGGGGTCAATGCCATTACGATTCGTGAAGACGACCGTGTCATCGGCGTGCGTCTGACAAATGGCGAGAATGAAATCATCATCGCTAACAGGAACGGTCGTGCCATTCGTTTCCATGAAAGCAAAGTGCGTGCCATGGGACGTACGGCTACTGGTGTGAGAGGTATGACCATTGACGAGGACGGTAGCGACGAAGTGGTAGGCATGGTATGTGTGAACGACCCGCAGACGGAAACCATTATGGTGGTCAGCGAGCAAGGCTATGGCAAACGTTCGGACATAGAGGATTATCGTGTGACGAACCGGGGTGCGAAGGGTGTGAAGACACTGAACATCACGGAGAAAACCGGTAAGTTGGTGGCTATCAAAGTCGTGACGGACGAGAACGACCTGATGATTATTAACAAGAGCGGTATAACGATACGTCTGAAAGTGGCTGATGTTCGTATTATGGGACGTGCCACGCAAGGTGTCCGTTTGATTAATCTTGAGAAGCGTAATGACCAAATCAGTAGCGTATGCAAGGTACAGACGGAGGACGAAGAAGAAGAGACGGAAATGTTGAGTGACGGTGTGGCACCGGTGATGGATGAGTCGGAAGGCAATTCTGATGCATCGGTTTCAGAGCCCCGTGACGAAGAGACTGAAACGAATGAATGAGTTTAAAACTTTTAATTTATAAAGTTATGAATAAATACGTATTATCAATTGCATTGCTGGTTGCTTCAACCGGTGCTTTTGCGCAGAACAGATTGGTGAAAAAAGCTCAGGGATTGATTAAGAACAATCAAATAGAGGAAGCCCAGACGTTGTTGACGGAAGCTTTGAACAGCGGAGAAACCAAAGACATGGCTTTGGCTTGGGATGTTCAGGGGGATTTGTACCAAAGGCTTTTTGCAGACGAGTTGAACAAAGCGGCTGCTCACCAGCCGTTGGATACGGCAAAGTTTGCTAAAAATCTGTATGCATGTCTGGACGCATACGAAAAATGCAATGAGTATGACGAGAAAAAGGAATATGCGGGAAAGAATAAGGAGAACTTGATGAAGTTCCGTACTTTCTTGATGTACGTCGGACAGTTTGACTTCCAAAATCAGAATTTTGCGGGAGCTTATAAAGCATACGATGCGTGGTTGACTTATCCGCAGAATCATAAACTGGTGGCTGATGAGCCGAAGGTGTTGAACGATAGTGTATTTGACAAAAATCAGGTAGCTTATTATGCTTGTCTGGCAGCTTACCAGGGTAAAGATTTTGATAAGGTCGCTACTCATTTGGAAGAAGCATTAAAGTATGATAAAGAAGCCAAGACGGTAAGACAGTTACATTTGATGACACTCTTGGAAAAGGGAGATACAGCTCAATGGATTGATGCTTCGAAGAAGTATGCAGCGGCAGATGAAGTGATAGCCCAGAATTTGTTAGCTTATTATACTGAAAAGAAAAACGATGCGGCTTCGTTGGAGTTCGCTAACAGTCTTTTGGCGGCCGATCCGAATAATAAGATTGCCAATTATTCAAAAGGTGTAGTATTGTTTGGTCAGGAGAAATTCGAGGAAGCCCTTCCATTCTTTGAGAAGAGTACGGAAATAGATCCTACTTTTACGGATGCTTATTACAATGCCGGTGTATGCTGCTGTAATACAGGATATGGTATCAACGAAGCAATCGGTAAGACGAAGAACATGAAGAAAGCCGAATATGACAAGGAGATTGAAAAAGTGAAGTCTTGGTATAAGAAGGCAGAACCGTTCTTCCTGAAAGTTAAGGAACTTGAGCCTGACAATCCGCAGAGATGGGCTTCTCGTCTGAAGACGGTGTATTATATAACCGGAGAAAAGGCTAAAGAAGCAGAGATGGATACTTATCTCAAGTAAGCGGTAGGAGATAATGATAAAGTAAAAAAGAATTGGGGTGGTGTTCAATGAAAGTGTGGGCATCACCCTTTTGTTTTATATAGGATGAGTAGATTGAGTTTTTGGGCAATGGTTTGTATGTTCGGGGTTTATTGTCAGACACTGGACGGTGCCAATGTGGTTCGTGAAGCGCGTAAAACCATAAAGAACGCCAGATATGAGGAGAACGGGGATGAAGCCAAGAAGGTAAGGGAGCGGCTGGATGTCGCAGAGAAGAGCCTGATGGATGCGCTGTCCGGCGAGAAAAAAGTAGTGAAACGTGCAGAACTGTATTATACGGCGGCATTGGTGCAGTGCAGGTTGAATGACATTGAAAACGAAAAAATCTATTTGAAACGTGCATACGATACGGTGCTTTATTATAATAGTATCTACAATGCCTATAAATATTTCGAGAAATGTGATTCCGTGGAGTTGGCTTCAGACTACAAAGGGCGTTTTAAGTTCCGTTCGTCGGCTCGTAAGAGACTGCTGGAACATCGTGCCAATTTATTGAATGGCGGACGCTTCTATTTGAGAAAGAAGAATTATACGGAAGCATTCCGATTCTTGGATTTATATTTGTCTTCGGCCGAATATCCGGCATTGAAGAACGACTTCTTGAATCAGACGGATACGATGTATTCCCGTGTGGCCTATTGGATTATAGCCACGGGATACCATATCGGGGCTTACGAGGGCGTGATACGTTATGCTCCGACGGCTTTGCGTTACTCCAAGAACCAACAGTATGTGCAGGAGTATCTTTGTAGGTCGCACTTGGCTTTGAATGATACTGCAGCTTGGGTGAAGGAATTGAAAAGGGGTATTGCGAACTTCCCTGACCATACATATTTTTTCACCAGCTTGCAGGAGTTTCTGAATCGTAAGGGGAAATACGACGAAGCGTTGTTGTTTGCAGACCGGATGATACAATACGACCCGAAGAATGCTTTGTTCTGGTATGCAAAGGCATTGGTGTACATGCGTAAAGATGACTATAAGAATTGTATAGCGAATTGTGATGTGGTTCTGACTTTGGACAGCATGAATATTGAGGCTAATTATTTTAAGGGGCTGGCTTATTGCAATATGGCTAAAGCGTCTTCCGATGCGATGAAAAAATCAGAACTGAAAAGTGCTGCATATCGGAAATACAGAACGGAAATGATGACGTATTACGCATTGGCAGAGGAACCTTTGGAACAGGTACGTCGGTTGTCTCCGGATAAGGCTTCCCGTTGGGCGCCTTTGCTGTATCAAGTGTACCTGAATCAGAACAAGGGAGCGGAATTCGATGAAATGGAACGTATTATACGGGATATAAAGAAACCGGAAAAATAGATATGGAAAGACTAAAGATATATATGGCTCCTTTGCAGGGGCTTACGGAGGCTCCTTACCGCAATGCTTTTGAGAAACACTTCGGTGGAGTGGATGTGTACTACACACCTTTCATCCGTTGGGAGCACGGTGGTCTGAGAAGAAAGGATGTACGTGATTTGCATCCGGATGCAAACAAAGTAGGGCATCTTGTTCCTCAAATCATAGCGGCTTCGGCCGAAGAGGCAGAACAGATTCTGGCTCAGGTAGTTCCCTATGGATATCAGGAGGTGGATTTAAACATGGGCTGCGCTTTTCCCATGTTGGTGAAAAAGGGAAAGGGATGCGGTCTCCTGCCTGAACCTGAACGGGTGAGAGGATTGCTACAGGTAGTGGAACGCTATCCGGACATCTCTTTTTCCGTGAAAATGCGTTTGGGATATGAGAATGCGGCAGAGTGCATGGAGCTTCTTCCTGTGTTGAATGAGACTCGTTTGTCACGGGTGGTGGTGCATGCAAGAACAGGGCGGCAGCAATATAAGGGGGAATGCAACCGTGAGGCTTTTCTTCGTTTTGCCCGTGAATGTCGCCATCCGGTAGTTTATAACGGCGATGTCACGACGGTAGAGTCTCTTAGTGAATTACAGCAGGGAATGCCCTTTTTGGAAGGTGTCATGATGGGACGCGGGTTGTTGGCAGCTCCTTGGGTAGCTATCGAATACCATGAGGGCGCGGCGTGGAGCATGGAGCGGCGCATGTCGTCCTTGCGGGCGTTGCATGCGGATTTGTTGGACCATTATGTCCAGACACTCGAAGGGGGCGAGAAGCAACTGCTGACGAAAATGAAAGCTTTTTGGGAATATATATATCCCGAAGGTGATCGAAAATGCCGCAAGAAAATTCATAAGGCACAGAAAATGGCGGATTATACACAAGCCGTCTTCCAACTTTTGAGCGGATATTAAAATAGTTATCGAAATCATTAATCTTATTTCATGAAAAGAACATTGTTTATAGGTATGTTGGGGCTTTCTGCACTGATGAGCGGTTATGCCCAACAAGGAGAGGGAGTCCGTAAAGGGCGTATAGTGCGCGAACCGTTGGTACATGACCCTGTCATGGCAAAAGAAGGGGATACATATTATCTTTATTCCACTGGACACAACGTTTCGTCTTTCTCGTCGAAAGACTTATCCGAATGGACTATCCGGCACGGTGTTTTTCCGTCTCCCCCGCAGTGGGCGATGGACAGTATCCCTGAGTATAAAGGGCATACGTGGGCACCGGACATCATTTATTATAAGGGGAATTATCATCTCTTTTATTCTTGTTCCGCTTTCGGAAAGAACACTTCTGCCATTGGCCACGCCTATCGCAAGACTTTGAGTCCGGCGTCTGACGAACCGTGGACGGATACCGGCGCGGTTATCGTGTCGCATTCCCATGACAACTTTAATGCCATCGACCCGAACATTGTCATAGACGAGGAAGGGAACCCTTGGATGACGTTCGGCTCCTTTTGGGGAGGCATCCAGTTGGTACGGTTGACCGAGGATTTGACTTCTACTTTGAAACCGGAAAAATTGTACACAATATGCACACGCCAGTTCGAGGGGGCTTCCGACGTACCTTCGCGTTCCGTAAATTCCGTCGAGGCCCCGTTTATCTTCAAGCATGGCGATTATTATTATTTGTTTGTGTCCTACGATTTTTGCTGTCGTGGGTTGAAGAGTGATTATAAGGTAGTGGTAGGCCGTTCCACCCGGGTGACCGGTCCTTATGTGGATAAAGACGGACGGGAACTGACGCGAGGCGGAGGAAGTCTGGTTGTAGACAGCAATGATGAGTTTGTGGCCATCGGGCATAGTGCGGCTTATCATTTCGATGGAAAAGATTATTTCATGGCTCATGGTTACAGTCGTTCGGAAGATGGAGCCAGTAAATTATTTTTTCGGGAAATGACATGGGATGAAGAGGGTTGGCCACTTGTTTCTGCGGAGTGAAGAAAGCGTTGAATCAATCTTCCTTTTGTTTTTTCGTCAGATTGCCGTGTCGCTTTTTTTTGATAAAAGATTTGGATTGTATTTCATTTTTAGTACCTTTGTGAAATTGATAAAAAAACGTATAAATATGGAGTTTAGGATAAAAGGCTGTATCGGAGCGTTAATGATGGGTTGCGTGTTCGCAGCCTGCGAGGACGATACGGACAAGGGAGGGCCTGACGTAGACCAGCCCAAAGAAGCCACTTACCTTTTATATATGGTAGGGCAGAACGATTTGAAACAGTATTTGAATGCCAACATCAGTGATATGAAAATCGGATACGGTAAATCCGATATCAATGCCAACGTGTTGGTGTATGCCGATATCAGTTCGGTGCCGACATTATATCTGATTGGGAAAGATAACAGCGGAAAAGTGCAGCAGACAACTGTGAAGACTTATCCGGACCAGTATTCGGTGGACCCGGAAGTGATGAAGGAAGTCATCAATGATGTCTTTACGCTGTATCCGGCCGAGCGAAAAGGAGTTGCATTTTCTTCTCATGCCAACGGCAGCCTTTATACGCCAAATACGGTAAGGAAGCGTGCTTTCGGGGATGAGGAAAGTGGCTACAGCATGAATATTACGGATATACGTGAGGCTCTTGAGGGATGTCCGTATATGGATGTGATTATGTTCGACGCTTGTTTGATGGCCAATATGGAGACGGCGTATGAGCTGAAAGACCGGGCGCATTATTTCCTTGCAGCTCCCAACTCCATTCCGGCAGAGGGATTCCCTTACGACAAGGCTCTACCTCATCTGCTGAAGATGGATGCGGCCGGACTGGCACGTGCAGCCCAGGCTTATATGAAACATTTCCAGAATAACGATGTGGAGTGGGATGATTTCGTTTCCATCAGTGTTTCCGATCTTTCGCAGATGAATGCCTTGGCTTTGTATATGGATTCTTTGTTTCAGGATGAGGCGGTACAGAATCATTTGATGAAGGTGGACCGTGACGATTTACAGATGTTCGAGACGGGCTTTCAATTGTATGATTATGGGGAGTGGGTGGACAGCATTGGGCTTTCAAGTCCTTACGTCCCGAAAATCAGGACTATTTTGGACGAGGCGGTGGTTTATAAGGAACATAGTGATTACAGTTCGGTAAACGATTATACCGCGATGCCGGAAATCCCGATTAAAGATGGCGCGTTTAGCGGTTTGAGTACTTATGTGCCACCGAGGGTATCTCAGCTTTTGCAACCGGGTTATGATATGTTGATGATGCGGTTTTTCACTTCTTTGAAATGGTACCGCGATGCCGGTTTCTGGCGCGTGCCGCTTTACAATATATTTGAACAGGACTCTGAAGAATAAGCCAATCCCCGCCGGATTTCCGGTGGGGATTTTCAATGTTTTGCACAAATATGCGGTTTAAGTGCAAAATTAGTTGTATCTTTGTTCCCGATAACGAAGAATATAATTTTTATTAGATTACTATTTATGGCTTATAACTTGTTAAAAGGTAAACGCGGTATTATTTTCGGTGCGCTGAATGACGCTTCTATTGCTTGGAAAGTTGCAGAACGTGCTTCGGAAGAAGGGGCGCAGATTGTGTTGACCAATACCCCGGTGGCCTGCCGTATGGGTACGATTGACGAATTGGCGAAAAAGACCAATGCAACAATAATTCCTGCCGATGCAACTTCAGTGGACGATTTGGAGAAGCTCTTTGTGCAGGCACAAGAGGTTATGGGAGGCAAAATCGACTTCGTGCTTCATTCCGTGGCCATGAGTGTGAACATGCGCAAGAAGCGTACGTATGACGATTTGGATTACGGTTTCTTGAATAAGACGTTGGATATTTCCGCCATCTCATTTCATAAAATGATTCAGACGGCCAAAAAACTGGATGCCATCAATGAAAACGGTTCTATTTTGGCGTTGAGTTATGTGGCGGCACAACGTACTTTCTTCGGCTATAACGATATGGCGGATGCAAAGTCTTTGTTGGAATCCATCGCCCGTAGTTTCGGTTATATTTATGGGCGCGAGAAAGGAGTCCGTGTCAATACGATTTCCCAGTCTCCGACCTTTACTACCGCTGGCGGCGGTATCAAGGGGTTCGATGGTTTGTATGATTTCAGCGATCGTATGTCTCCTTTGGGTAATGCCAGTGCGGATGAATGCGCGGACTATTGTGTGGTGATGTTCTCCGATTTGACGAAGAAGGTTACGATGCAGAATCTCTATCACGACGGAGGCTTCTCCAGCATGGGTATGTCTTTGCGAGGTATGACGCAATACGAGAAATCGTTTATTGATGAAAACCGTGACGAAAACGGTAAGATTATCTACGGATAAGTGGTATAGCATAGATTATTGATAGAAATACAGTCTGTTATTCAGCAAATTTTCTTATATTTGCGTCTTTGAATAACAGACTGTTTCTTTTACGGAGCAATTATCCCGAATTAAAGATTATGAGTAAGACGATTATTACAGTAGTAGGAAAGGATGCGGTAGGCATCATTGCGAAGGTTTGTACGTACTTGGCGGAGAACAAGGCAAACATTTTGGATATATCCCAAACCATTGTGCAAGAGTATTTTAATATGATGATGATAGCAGACTTGTCTAAGGTGGAAAAGCCTTTTGAAGTGTTGGCGAACGAGTTGGCCGAGATAGGTTTGTCGATGGGTGTTCAGGTGAAATGCCAACGCGAAGAGATTTTTGATAAAATGCATCGTATTTAATCCTGTGGCTAAGATATGATTAATATATATGAGGTGTTGGAGACCAACAAGATGATCGAGCAGGAGAATCTTGATGTGCGTACCATTACGATGGGTATCAACTTGTTGGATTGCGTGGATTCGGATGTGGACGCGCTTTGCCGGAAGATTTATGATAAAATCACACGTCTGGCGAAAGACTTGGTGAAAACCGGAGAGGATATTTCTAAGGAATATGGAATCCCCATAGTGAACAAACGCGTTTCCGTTACGCCTGTTTCGTTGGTGGGAGGATCTGCTTGCCGCACGCCGGAAGATTATGTAAAGGTGGCTCATGCCTTAGATCGGGCAGCGAAAGAAGTAGGTATTAATTTCTTGGGCGGCTATTCGGCTGTCGTGTCCAAGGGGATGACCCATAGCGACGAACTGCTCATCCGTTCCATACCTCAGGCTTTGGCAGAAACGGAACGCATTTGCAGTTCTGTGAATGTAGGGTCAACGAAAACCGGTATCAATATGGATGCCGCCCATTGTGTGGTGAATGGTCGGAACCTTTCTGGCGACGTACCACGGACCTTCGGTCATCGGACGGTCGTCCGTATGGTTGGCCTTGAATCCGAATTGATCGGTTTCGACTTCGTGGCGAGCGACCTTGTTGTAGCTTTCAATGGCTGCCTTTAAGCGATTGGGATCAACATTGATAATCTTGGCAAGTTCATCCAGGTTGGCGGCTTTCTTTACTCTGCCCTGAGCAAGCATATCGCGCATGGTTCTTCCGCTCAGAAGGTCAATGGCGTTTTCATCCGGATAACGAAGTTTGTTCTGGACTAGCCAGTAGGTGGAACCGGGCTGAGCGAAAACAGCTTTAGAAAGCACGTCACGGGCAGCGCCTTCGTTCACAAATCTGTCGCCGTTGGTATTGATGAACAAGCGGTTTCTGCCGGAGGTCTTGATGTCAAGCATCAAGCCGGTTCCGGGAGAGCCGTTCGGATGAACCTGAATGTCGGAAAGACCGATCAATTCGGCTCCGGCTTTCTGTGCCAGCTGGAGACCTTGGCCTTGAGCAGCTACGCCGATATTGGAGCAGCCGATTTCTTTGCCGAGATCAGCTTCTTTCCATACGCCGGTATTCACTTTCTGGCGGAATTCAACATTGGATCCGAAACCGCCTGTCGTGATAACGACCCCGTTCTTAGCCATCAGCGTGAGTGGTTTGCCGTAGTTGTCAGCCTTGACTCCGACAACTCTGCCGTCCTTCATGATCAGTTCGGTTGCCGGAGATTCCAAATACACACGAAGTTTGTCTTTACCGTATTTTTGCAGTTGTTTTTCTATCCTATTCTTGCGGAAAAATAAGCCTATCATGATATAAGGCCAAGTATTCTGTCGTACTTGTGTAAACAGATCGTATTCATACTCGAACCAAAACTTGATGAAATTTACCATAAAAGCATCAAGTCTGGACACCCCTAAGACTTGATGCTTTTTTCAACCATTTTATTCCACCACAATATCCGCAAATTCTGCATTTGCCGCTTTCCGAAGATCCTCCGGCTTTAATTCCAGCTGAGTTCCCAGATGTCCTCCACTGACCACCATGGTCGGCAGATTCTGTGCACTGGCATCGATACGGGTCACGTACTGCTTTTTCATGCCAATGGCAGTACAGCCGCCGCGGATATAACCG
>ERZ840371.2475-NODE-2475-length-16602-cov-3.773856_pt1 | contig 16602 bp, 7 predicted proteins | sample MGYA00519937_ERZ840371 | MGnify/ENA primary metagenome ERZ840371 (study PRJEB31850, sample SAMEA3708873) | human gut metagenome | biome: human gut; feature: human-associated habitat; material: faeces | place: China | collected 2014 ... | reverse complement strand
GGCGGCAAAGCCGCCAACGGCTGCGCAGTGAGCGCCGCTACAGACGCAATCGGTGCACAGCGTTTTCACGGCAGCCGGTACGAACTGTGAGTGCCTCCCCGAGATTGCCACGTCGGCCGTTGGCCTCCTCGCAATGACAAATCGGGGGCCCCTACCGTTTTTACGATAGCCGGTTCGAATCGGCGGTTTACCGCCGGGCCTGGCTGTCCCCTCCCCTACAAAACAAATCATATCCGAAATTCTGACGGAAAGTGGGAAAATTCCTGCTTTCCGCATTTTGACATGCTCGAAATTCCTTTTTCCGGAGGTGTATCATGGAACTGATCCTCGATCTTCTGCGGCGGCTGCCCGATTATCCCCGCCTGCGGACCGCGCTGGAGAGCGCGCAGGCTGTCGGCGTATCCGGCGCGGCGCAGATCAACCGTTCCCATCTCATCGCGGCCCTCTGCCGCGACACGGCCCGGCCCGCCGTGGTCGTCTGCCAGGATGAAATGGCCGCACGGCGCACGCAGAGTGAGCTTGCCGCCTTCCTCGGCGCGGAGGCCCCTATCCTGCCGACGCGCGACCTGATGTTTTATGACGCCTCCGCCATCTCGCGCGGCTGGGAGCAGCAGCGCCTGCGCTGCCTTTACGATCTGGCGCGCGGCAAAACGCCCCTGCTCCTGACGACGCTCGAGGCGTTTTCCCTGCGGACGATGCCGAAGGCGCAGCTGTTCTCCGCCGCGATGCGCCTGCTGCCCGGCGCGCAGCTCGAACTGGACGAGCTGATCTCCCGCCTGCTGCACGCGGGCTATTCCCGCTGCTCCCTCGTTGAGGGCGCGGGCCAGTTCAGCGTGCGCGGCGGCATTGTGGACATCTTCTCCCCGGCGGAGGAGCGCCCGGTGCGTCTGGAATTCTTCGGCGACGAGATCGACACCATGGGCTATTTTGACCCCGTCACGCAGCGGCGCGTCGAAAATGCCGATGAGCTCGTCATCCTGCCCGTGGCCGAAACACTGCCTGCCCTGCACCCCGGCGGCATCGAGGGGCTGGCGCAGGAGCTGGACGGCCTGCTGGCCCGCCAGCGCCGCCGCAAAACGCCGAACGAGGCTCTGATGCGCACGCTGCAGGCAGACGCCGACGCGCTGCGGAACGGACTGACCTTCTCGGCGGCCGACCGCTATCAGGCCCTCATCTATCCGGAGTTCGCCTGCGCCGCGGACTACCTGCCCGCCGAGGCGCTGGTGTTCTTCTGCGACCACGGGAATCTGCGCCGCAGCGCGCAGCGCGCGCAGGAGGAGCTGGGCATGATGCTCGACAGCCTGCTGCAGTCCGGCCTGCTGTGCGGCGAGCTGTGCGATTTTTCCGCAGACTGGGAGCAGCTGTGCGGCCGCGTGGCCGGGCACGGCGCGGCGTTCTTCGACTCGTTCCTCGCCGCGAGCTACCCGCAGAGCCTGCAGCCGTCGCTGCTCGTGAATGTCACGGCCAAGCAGCTGCCGTCCTACGGCGGCAATCTGGACGCGGCGGCCTCGGACCTCGCGTTCTACCAGAAAAACGACTATGCCTCCCTTGTGCTGTGCGGCAACCGCCGCCGCGGCGAGATCCTCGCCCAGCAGCTGCGGGAGAAGCATCTTTCCGCCTTCCTCGCCTTTCCGCTGACAAAGCTCCCCGCACCGGGGCAGATTTTACTGACGGACGGCGCGCTTCCGTTCGGCATGGAATACCCCGACCTGCGCTTCGCCATTCTGACGGAAGGCCAGCTGTTGGCGCAGGCCGCTCAGAAACCGCGCAAAAAGCATCAAAAAGCGACCAACCGGCAGAAACTCAGCTCGTTTACGGACCTTTCGCCTGGCGACCTCATCGTGCATGAGTACCACGGCATCGGCCGCTATGTCGGCATGGAGCAGATCCGCGTCGACGGCATCATCAAGGACTATGTCAAGATCGCCTATCAGGGCACGGACACGCTGTATGTCCCGGCGACGCAGCTCGACCTCATCTCCAAATACATTGGCGGCGGCGAGGACACGGTCGTCAAGCTCAACAAGCTCAGCGGTGACCAGTGGCAGAAGACAAAGGCCCGCGCGAAATCCGCGGCCAAGGACCTTGCCGCCGGGCTCATCCAGCTCTATGCTGAGCGCAAGCGCCGCATGGGCTACGCCTTCGCGGCCGACACGCCGTGGCAGGCGGAGTTCGAGGACAACTTCCCCTACGCCGAGACGGACGATCAGCTGCGCTGCATCGCGGAGATCAAGGACGATATGCAGTCCGACCGGCCGATGGACCGCCTGCTGTGCGGCGACGTCGGCTTCGGCAAGACCGAGGTCGCGCTGCGCGCGGCCATGAAGGCCGTGCTCGACGGAAAGCAGGTCGCCATCCTCGTGCCGACGACCGTGCTGGCGCAGCAGCACTACACGACGGCCCTCAACCGCTTCCGCGGCTTCCCCGTAAACATCGGCGCGCTTTCGCGCTTTTCCACCCCGCAGCAGCAGCGCAAGGTCCTGTCCGACCTGCGCACGGGCACGCTCGACCTTGTGGTCGGCACGCACAAGCTGCTGCAGAAGGACGTGGAGTTCCACGACCTCGGCCTTCTCATCGTGGACGAGGAGCAGCGCTTCGGCGTGACGCACAAGGAAAAGCTCAAGGAGCTGGCCCGCGGCGTTGACGTGCTCACGCTCTCGGCCACGCCCATCCCACGCACGCTCAATATGGCCCTGTCCGGCCTGCGCGACATGTCCACCATCGAGGAGCCGCCGCACGACCGCTACCCCGTGCAGACGTTCGTGCTGGAATATGCCGAGCCGGTGCTGATCGACGCCATGCGGCGCGAGATCGAGCGCGGCGGGCAGGTGTATTATCTGCACAACCGCGTCGAGAGCATCGAGCAGTGCGCCGCGCGCATCAAGCGCGCCCTGCCGGACGCCGAGATCGCCGTCGCCCACGGCAAAATGAGCGAGGAGGAGCTCAGCGACGTCATGCAGCGCATGGATGAGGGCGAGGTGCAGATCCTCGTCTGCACGACCATCATCGAAACGGGCATCGACATTCCGAATGTCAATACCTTGATCATTGAGGACGCCGATAAGCTCGGCCTTGCCCAGCTGCATCAGATCCGCGGGCGCGTCGGCCGCAGCAGCCGCCATGCCTATGCCTACCTGACGTTCCGCCGCGGCAAGGTCCTCACAGAGATCGCCGAAAAGCGCCTGAACGCCATCCGCGACTATGCGGAGTTCGGCTCCGGCTTCAAGATCGCCATGCGCGACCTCGAAATTCGCGGCGCGGGCAACCTGCTCGGCGCGGCGCAGTCCGGCCACATGATCTCCGTCGGCTATGACCTCTATCTCAAGCTGCTCGAGGAGGCCGTGCTTGAGGAGCGCGGCGAGCCGTCGCCGGAGGAGAGCGCCTGCACGGCCGACCTCGACGTCACGGCGAACATCGACAAGGCCTATGTGACCTCGGGCGAGCAGCGCATGGACCTCTACCGCCGCATGGCGGGCATCCGCTCGCAGAGCGACGCCGACGAGCTGCTCGACGAGATCGTCGACCGCTACGGCGACCCGCCCAGGGGCGTCATGAACCTCATCGCCATTGCGCTGCTGCGCGCCCGCGCCAGCGCCGCCGGCATCCGCGACATCGCCCAGAAGGGCCGCACGCTCCGCTTCCGGCTGGCGCAGTTCGACTTTGCCGTCGTCTCCCGCGTGGCCGGGCAGTACCAGAAGCGCATGTTCGTCGAGCCGAAGAGCGAAGAGCCTGCCATCACGCTCCAGCTGACCGCGAAGGAGGATCCCCTGCAGGCCGCGGAAAGGTTCGTAAAGACCTATCAGGGAGAGTAGACGCTGCACGCTTTGCAGCGGCAAGAGCAACACGGGATACAGCGGTGTACGGACATGGGACACAATTCACAGCCTTGCGATCGTTCGGTGAATCATAACGTGCCTCGATCGTCCGGAATGGGGAGTGGACAGCAGGAATTGCCGTCCTCCCTCCGGAACCCGCCCTTGAGATCCACCTGCCATATGTCGTTGCAGGCATCCTTCCCGGACCGCGTGAGCGCCCCGCACTTCCGGGACTCCTCAATGCAGATGCAGCCGCGTCGATGCAGGATGCTGTATACATTGTTTTTGCAGATATACTCACCATATTGCTGCATTGTACATGACATTTTCTTGCTTACCGCCCCGAAAATTTTCTCAAAAAAATCTTCGCCTTCCCCTCTTGACAAAGGCAAAAAATATGATTATAATGCACTTAATTTCAAACGACAAACCTGTGAGGAAGAAGAGTAGCACAGCACAGGGCATCCCAAGAGAGCTTCGGGTGGTGAGATCGGAGCGGTGCGCAGCGGTGTGAATGGCCTTCCGAGGGCGGCTTGAACGGGAAATTTTCCCAAGTAGGGTCCGACGGGAACCCTCCCGTTATCCGTGGGGTACGCATGATGGTGCGTAAAAGCGAGTGGACATCGCAAGATGTCAATTTGGGTGGTATCGCAGAAGCAAAGGCTTTTGTCCCATGTGGGGCAGAAGCCTTTTTTGTTTTTAAAATCCAGGCCGCCGGCACCGGTCCCTCCATCCGCCGCCCAAAATACCCATATAAAATTTTGGAGGAAAACAAAAATGAAAAAGAACATTCTGAGCCGTGTGCTGACTCTGGCCCTGGCCGCCCTGCTGGCCCTGTCTCTCTTCGCCTGCGGCAAAAAAAGCGATGACAATTCCATCGGCTCCTCCGGTGCCGCATCCTATCAGGTCGGCATCTGCAGCTATGCGGACGATGCATCCCTGAACCAGATCGTGGACAACATCGAGTCCCGGCTCAAGGCCATCGGCCAGGAGAAGGGCGTCACCTTCGAGATCAGCTATGATAACTGCAACACCGATTCCGCCGTGCTGAATCAGATCATCGCCAACTTCATGGCCGACAAGGTGGACCTGATGATCGGCGTAGCCACTCCCGTGGCCGTGGCCATGCAGGCCGCCACCGAGGGCACTGACATTCCCGTGGTCTTTGCCGCCGTGTCCGACCCTGTGGGTGCGGGTCTGGTGGAAAGCCTGGAGGCCCCCGGCGCCAACATCACCGGCACCTCTGACTATCTGGACACCGATGCCATTCTGGACCTGATTTTCGCCGCCGACCCTGACGCCAAGAGCATCGCCCTGCTGTATGACCTGGGGCAGGACTCCTCTGCCGCTCCCATCAAGAATGCCAAGGCGTACCTGGACAAGAGGGGCGTGTCCTACAAGGAGTATAACGGCACCACCACCGACGAGATCAGCCTGGCCGTCAGCAGCATCGTGGCCGACAAAGCCGACGCCGTGTTCACCCCCACCGACAACACCGTGATGACCGCAGAGCTGGCCATTTACGAGGCTCTGGCCGGGGCCGGCATCCCCCACTACACCGGCGCTGACTCCTTCGCCCTGAACGGTGCGTTCCTGGGCTACGGCGTGGACTATGCCAACCTGGGCGTGGAAACCGCCAACATGGTCTCCGGCATTCTTCTGGACGGCAGCAAGCCCTCCGCCACCCCCGTGCTGACCTTCGACAATGGCACCGCCACCATCAACACCGACATCTGCAGGGAGCTGGGCCTGAACTATGACGAGCTGGCCAAGACCTTCGCCCCTCTGTGCACCAAGGTCCAGTCCATCGTCACCGCCGAGAGCTTCGACGATTTGAATCAATAAGAAATCAAACATCCATCAGCGGGCCCCCGCTGATGACCCTCGCGCCGCCCACTCGGGAAACAAACCCATTGCGCATGAAAGGAGAAGTCTCTCATGAACATTTTTTCTCTGGTCCAAACCGCCCTGGAGCTGGGCCTCATCTGCTCGCTGACCGTGCTGGCACTGTTTTTGAGCTACTCCATGCTCAATGTATGCGACCTTTCCACCGACGGCTGCTTCACTCTGGGTGCCGCTGTGGGTGCTATGGTAGCCATTGCCGGGCATCCCTACCTGGCCATTCTGGCCGCCATGGGCGCCGGAGCCCTCTCCGGCTTCATCACCGCCCTGCTGCAAACGAAAATGGGCATTGACAGCCTCCTGGCGGGCATCATCGTCAACACCGGACTCTACTCCATCAATATCGCCGTCATGGGCGGCTCCTCCCTGCTGAACATGAACAAAACCGAGACCGTGTTCACCAAGGCCCGGGCTCTGCTGCAGGGCACCTTCCTGGCTGAGCAGTATAAGCTGCTTGTGGCGGCCATCGCCGTGATTGCCGTGATCGTTTTTTTGGCCCTGTTTCTGCATACCCGCCTGGGTCTGGCCATCCGCGCCACCGGCGACAATCCCGACATGGTCCGCTCCTCCTCTATCAATCCCACCTTTACCACCATCGTAGGCCTGTGCGTGGCCAATGCCTTCACGGGGCTGTCCGGCTGCCTGCTGGCCCAAAGTCAAAAATCCGTCAGCATCGACATCGGCACCGGCATGGTGACCATCGCCCTGGCCTCCCTGCTCATGGGTCAGGTGCTGCTGGGCAAGGGCAGCATTCTCAAGCGGGCCATCGGCATGGTGGTGGGCGCCTTTGCCTTCCGCATGGTGTATACCATCGCCCTGCGGCTGGATATGCCCGCCTTCATGCTGAAGCTGGTGTCCTCGGTGATCGTGGTGCTGGCCATCGCCACCCCCTATTTCAAGAAGCAGCTGCCCATGCTGCGCCGCCGCATGGCTGCGCGAAAGGAGGCCCGCCTTCATGCTGAAGATTGAAAAAATATCCAAGACCTTCAACCCCGGCACCATCCATGAAAAGGCAGCCCTGCAGGGCCTGAGTCTGCACCTGCTCCCCGGGGATTTCGTCACCGTCATCGGCTCCAACGGCGCAGGCAAATCCACCCTCCTTAACGCCATCTGCGGCAGCTTTTTCCCCGACAGCGGCAGCATTTATCTGGACGGAAAAAATATCACCTTCCTGCCGGAATATCAGCGCTCCCGCCAAATCGGCCGTCTGTTCCAGGATCCTATGCGCGGCAGCGCCCCCCACATGACCATTGAGGAAAACCTCTCTCTGGCGGCGGCCTCCGGCGGCTGGCTCAGCCATGTGACCCGGGCGGAAAAAGCCGCCTTCCGGGAAAAGCTGGCTCAGCTGGACATGGGCCTGGAGGACCGGATGAAGCAGCCCGTGGGGCTGCTTTCCGGCGGCCAGCGTCAGGCGCTGACGCTGGTGATGGCGACCTTCAAGCCGCCGAAGCTCCTGCTGCTGGATGAGCATACCGCTGCTCTGGACCCCGCCACGGCAGAAAAGGTGCTGGAAATCACCCGTCAGACCGTCTCGGAGAACCGTATCACCACCCTCATGGTCACCCACAATATGCACCAGGCCCTGGAGCTTGGCAACCGCACATTGATGATGGACAGCGGCCATATCATTCTGGATGTTGCCGGAGCGGAACGGGCGGGCATGACCGTGGAGGACCTGCTGGCTAAGTTCAAAAGCGGTGCTGGCAAGGCCCTGGACAATGACCGTATTCTCTTGTCGGAACAAACAAAACCGAGTAAAAAAGGCGCATCGAATGCCACGGACTGATAAGGAGGTATGGAACAAAACAGTCTGTCCGGCGTGGGCAAGGGCAAATAACATCACCGGGAGAAGCAAAAAGCTCTTATGATATGAGGCGCTGGAACGGCAGCTTTTCGGATTTTTATCATGACGGCAAGCCTTTGCCGGCCGGTGCCGGCGTTTCTGCAGTAACGATTGAATATTTCCAGAATTTGTAAATAATGGAAAAAATCAGACATGTTTCCGGCCGATATTTAGAACTGCACGGCATCTCTGTATGTGTATTTTTAATTGCATATACCGGATGTTTGTGATAATATATATAGAACACCATTGGTGTGGAAGCGGCCGCATGCCCGGCTTGTGGACATACCAAAATAAAGAAAGAAGGCAGGTTTATGAAAAGCACACACTTAAGAAAACGCATTGTGGCTGCATTGCTGGCCGTGGTGTTAGCTGTAAGTTTAGCTGCGCCATCTCTGGCAATTGAGGAAACAGGCGTCTCGAAATCAGGCAGCAACGGGCTGACTTGGGAGGAAATAGACAGCAGCTCTGTTCAGGTAGAGTCCCCCATTCAGGCGAATACCGGCGTAGTGGAAAAGACGGTAGAACACAAAGACACCGATATGGTTCGTGTCTCCATTATTCTAAAGGACGCCTCTACCCTGGAAAAGGGCTTTACCTCTGATGAGATTGCAGCTGCTGATCGCAGCGCCATGCAATATCGGCGGAAGCTGGAGAAGCAGCAGGACAGCATGGCTGCCGCCATCTCCAAGCAGGCACTGAATGGTGCAACGCTGGATGTTGTTTGGAATTTGACATTGGCAGCCAATATCATTTCTGCAAATGTCCAATATGGGCAGATCGAGAAAATCAAGGAAGTTGCCGGTGTGCAGGAGGTCATTCTTGAGAACCGGTATGAGCCCTGCGTGGTGAAGCAGGAGGAGACGGCGGATCCCAATATGGCTACCTCCGATAAGATGATCGGCTCCAGCGCTGCGTGGGCGGCAGGCTATACCGGCGCAGGAAGCCGGATCGCAATTATCGACACCGGCGCCGATGTGGATCATCCCTCTCTGGATCCGGATGCGCTGAAATATGCCCTGCAGGGGAGTAATGCGACGATCATGACGGAGGCTGACTTGACCGATGAGGTGCTGAATCAGCTAAATGCATATACTCGCAAGGCCGGACTGACCGCAGCAGATTTTTATGTCAACGAGAAAATCCCGTTTGGCTTTAACTATGTGGATGCGGACACGGATATCACGCATGATAATGATACGCAGGGCGATCACGGCTCGCACGTGACCGGCATCGCGGCGGGAAACCGTTTTGTTAAGGACGAAGCCGGAAACTATGTCGCAGCGTTGGACTCCGTCATGACGCAGGGCGTGGCGCCCGATGCGCAGATCCTGACGATGAAGGTCTTCGGCAAGCGCGGCGGCGCCTATGATTCAGACTACATGGTCGCGATTGAAGACGCCATGGTGCTGGGCGCGGACGCAGCGAACCTCTCTCTGGGCGGAAGCTTCCCGGGCTACTCCGAGTATACGGAAGAGAAATACCGTCATATTCTTGATGAAATCGTTGGCAGCGGCATGGTTGTCACAATTTCTGCAGGTAATTCCGGCAGCTGGTTTGACCAAACTGCGTTTGGCCTTCCCTATGCGGGCAGTGTGAACTGGGCTACAAACGGCAGCCCCGGCTCCTATGTTAACTCGCTGTGTGTAGCCTCCGTCGATAACGCGGGCGTTACAGACAATTATCTGAAGGTGAAAGGTCATAACATGACCTACACGGAAAAAAGCTATCAGAACAAACCGATCTATACCATCGGCGGAAGCCATGAGTATATTTATCTGGACAAGATCGGTACCGCGGAAGAGTTTGCAGCAGTCAAGGATGTCCTGGCAGGAAAAATTGCAATTTGCAATCGAGGCGATACCTCATTTTACGAGAAGGCAGAAGCCGCGGTTGCCAATGGCGCAATTGCGACCATTATCGTGAATAATCAGCCGGGCTCCAATTATATGGATCTGACCGATTATAAAAAAACGGAGCCCTGCGTCTCTATTTCTCAGACGGATGGCGCGTTCCTGCGCGAAAGCTCCACGAAGGTGACGAGCCAGGATGGCAGTGTTCTGTATTATAGCGGCGAGATGTTTGTGAGCTCCGAGCGGGAGTCCTGGGATCTGGGAGAAGACTACTATACGATGAGCAGCTTCTCCAGCTGGGGCATTCCCGGCGCCCTGACGATGAAGCCGGAGATCACGGCGCCCGGCGGCCGGATCTACTCCCTGAAGGACGGCGGAGAGTATCAGAATATGTCCGGTACCTCTATGGCTTCTCCGCAGGTAGCCGGAATGGCGGCGCTGGTCGCTGAGTACATTAAGCAGAACGATCTGGCCGAAAAGACGGGACTGGCTGTGCGTACGCTGGCCCAAAGCCTGCTGATGTCAACTGCTCAGCCGATCGTTGAGAAGCAGGGTGTTGATGAGCAGGGGAAGACACTGGAGGGTTACTACTCTGTTCTGCAGCAGGGTGCAGGCCTTGCAAATATCGGCGCGGCTGTAAATAGCGGAAGCTATTTGATGATGGATCAGGATGCAACAGATTCGTATGCAGACGGAAAGATCAAAGCCGAGCTGGGAGACGATCCCCAGCGCACCGGTGAGTATTCCTTTGGCTTTACGCTGTACAATCTGGAGAATACGGACAGCACGTTTACCTTAAGCGCTGATTTCTTTACGCAGGCGGCACTTCAGGGCGAGCTCAATAACGGGAACGGGCAAGTCATGAATTTCTCGGACAAAAAGACTGCCGCATTAGCCGCGGACGTTGTCTGGGACGTGGATGGGAAAACGCTGAAGCCGGAAATGCCTGCGGAGCTGGACGGCTGCGATTTTGACGGAAGCGGCAAGGTAACCGCGGATGACGGTCAGGCGCTGCTGGACTATGTGACCGGCGTGCGGACCGAGATCAGCAGCAAGAGCTGTGCGGATCTGGATAAGGACGGAGACATTGATACCTATGATGCTTACCTGTTCTTCTCCCGCTTGAGCAGTGCTGCCGTGACGGTTCCTGCAAACGGGAAAATTCACGTCACGATTCATGCAAAGGTTCTTGGTCTGGACAGCTACGACGAAAAGAACGGCGGTGCAGGCGCTTATGTCGAGGGTTATGTATTTGCCAACGAGGTAAGCAGTAAAGAGGGTGTCGAAGGGACCAGCCATTCTATCCCGGTGCTGGGCTACTACGGAAATTGGACCGATGCCTCCATGTTTGATGTCGGCAGCTTTATTCAGTATCACTACGGCATGGAGACCCGTCCTCCCTACATGCTTGCTGCAATTCAGCAGGCAGCGCAGCTCCAGTCGCTGACCATAAAATACAAAGGCGTGGATGACTCCTATTCCCTTGGCGGAAATCTGTATGTAGACGACGGATTCTACGATGCAGATCGTTACTCCATCAACCCGGATACCGCAAAGATCTCTGATATTTATTTCTGCCTGATCCGAAATGCGGCCAATGGCCGGATCACTGTGACCGGCGAGGACGGTACGGTATATCTCAACAAGGAGACTCAGGCTCCGATCATTGGCGCCTACTATTTCTCGAACCAGAAGACGTGGATGCAGGTGCAGAGCGGCTTGTCCGTGGATTGTGCGCCGGATGCCGCGGAAGGCGAAAAGCTGACTGTGAAGCTTACCATGGCGCCGGAGTATTATGTGGATTACAGCGGCTCGACGCTTTCGACGGATTGGGATGCGCTTGGTGAGGGAGCAAGTCAGACCTATACGATGTTTGTTGACAAGACTGCTCCTACGCTGACCGACATTACGCTTTCCGAGGACCTGATCAACGACGGACGGGTCATGACCGTTACGGCCTCCGACAACAGATATGTTGCAGCAGCGGTGCTGTACGATTACTCGACCGGGAAAATCCTTGCGAGGACGGGCGGTTCTCCGAAGGGAGCAAGCCGCGGCGAGGCTGTTACCATGTCGTTGGATGCAAACGGAACAGCAAATGCAGCACATCTGCTGCTGCAGGTATATGACTACGCAAACAACTGCAGTACCTACAAGATCAATCTGAACAAGTCTGAGCTGAATGATCCTGTTGAGGTTTCCTTGAATCGCAGCACGCTGAAGCTTTTCAAGGGCGGCACGGCGACGCTGGAGGCGGAAGTTACGCCTTTCGGCATCCATCCCGATACGGTGACCTGGACCAGCGACAATACGAATGTGGCTACCGTGGACGAAGACGGTACGGTTACCGGCATTGGAGATGGCACTGCCACGATCACGGCAACCTCTGTAAAGGATCCCACCAAGAGCGCAGCCTGCACGGTAACCGTTGAGGTTTTGAAGGTTACGCTGACCGGCGCGCTGATGGATGGCTCCTCCACCTCCCAGTTCTATACGTGGGATATGGAAAATGATACTACATGGACGCCGGGGGCTGTGATGGAGGTCGATGGCATTACCTCTACCGCATATGACACGGATCGCAACAATGTCATTGTGGTTGACGGAAATGAACGGAAGCTCCATCAGGTCGACATGGAGAGCGGCAAGGTTCTGGCGGACTATGATGCCGTTGCGGGCGGTAACTTTAATGTGCCGCTGTTTGATCTGGAATACAGCGAGCTGTTTACCAAGGGCGACGTACCGGCCTGCTACAGTATCTATAACTTTATGCTCAACAAGCCTGCGGAACTGGGCAGCATCCGCACGGACGGCTTCATGCTGTTCATGGATTTCCTGCTTTACGGAAACGGAGCCGATAAGTTTACGGCGATGACCTCGCTCGGCAAGACAAAGCTTGATCTGGATCAGGACGGCACTGCGGAAACGGATGCGGAGGTGCTGCTGCTGCTGGATAACCGCGGCAACGTGTGGACCTTCCAGATTTATGACGGGATCGACTACAGCAGTACGACAGGCAAATACGAGATTGCAAAGTCTAACCTGACCAGTGCATTTAAAATGTACTTCATGGGCGACAATAACGGCACGCCGCTGTGCTCTATGGTTCCCACGACGGTCAATGGACAGCTGGCATTGTATTTGTCCTACTTTACCGGCAAGGCCAATGAGCTCTATCGTCTGACATACGATTCCGCCAAGAACTTCTGGACCGGCGAAAAGCTGGCCAGCTTCGGCGAGAATGTATATCCGGCAACGATCCTGAAGATCGACAATCATGAGGCCAACCAGACGGAGCTGGAGCAGATCGTAAGCAATCTGCCGCTTGGCTCTCACACGGTTCAGTCTCAGGATTTGACAGACATGCTCAATTCTGCTGCGGTTGAAGAAGCGGCCGAGTCTTATGGCGCGCTCAATACAGCAACAGAAAGAAAAGCATCGACGAAACCGGCGGCTGACATCGCGGGCGAACAGCCTGCATCCTCGGAGATCATTACCTCGGAGGATCAGAACACGGTCACCCTGAAGCTGGTGTCGGGAGGAACGGCCCCCACCACGAACGGGCTTATGAGCGTCAGCTACGATGCTGCCGGCTGGGAGCTGAAGAATGTCATTGGAAACGCGCAGTATTTCTCCTACAAGGCTGAAGCCGGAAAGGTAACGCTTGGTTATGTTTCCGTGGACAGCATGCCTGCCGGAGAACAAGTCGCAGAGCTGACGTTCACCAAGACGAATGCCGGCAAGGACGCCGATCCTCGGTTCACGGTCCAAAAGACAGAGCGCAATGAACAGCGGATCGATGAGGTGGAGCATCTGACGGCAAGCAGCAACCGTGATGATCCGTGCCCGTCGAAGGAATTCCGGGATCTCAGCACAACGGCTTGGTATCATGAGTCCGTGGACTATGTGTTGTCTAAGGGCATTATGCAGGGCTACGGCGACGGCACCTTCCGCCCCGATGAGACCGCGACCCGTGCCCAGGTGGTGACGCTGCTCTATCGCATTGCGGGAGAACCTGCTGTGGATGATTCCAAGGCCCTGCCCTTCACCGACGTGAATCTGGAGAGCTGGTACGGCAGCGCCCTGCGTTGGGCTTACCAGAACGGCATCACCACCGGTGTCAGCGCGGATACCTTTGCGCCTGACGACTGCGTGACGCGCGAGCAGATGGTTTCCTTCCTCGCTCGGTATGCCAAGGTGACCGGCGCCTATGAAAAGGTGTCCGAAGACCTAAGCAGCTTCTCTGACAGAGATCGTGTCTCCTCCTATGCTGTGGAATCCATGCAGTGGGCTGTTGCCAACGGCTTTATTCTCGGCACAGAAACGGGCAAGCTGGAGCCCATGGCTACGGCCACCCGTGCTCAGCTTGCGGCAGTGGTCGCCAGATACTGCCAGAGCATTCACTGATTTCTATCCGAAACGGCGTGCTTACCGGGGGCGTATTGCCCCGCGGTGAGCACGGCGCAAGCCCCAGGGCTTGACAAAAAAAACAACGTGCAAAAGCAGCCCCACAGAAGTGTTTCTGTGGGGCTGTTTAGACTCTCAAGGCCCTGCTTAGCCGAAAGTCAGTGTCCGTTTATGATACCACTTTCCGCGGCCTCGCAGCGGCACTTCGGGGGGCAGCCGCCATGATCCTGCTCAGGCGGTTTACATAAAGTTCACAATTGTAACGCTTTTGTTGGCAAAACGTTGTTGCATTTTGGCGGCTTCCCGGTATAATAGGATAGGAACAAACGGCGGCGGATGCCGTCTGGAGAATAGGCGGCATTCTGCCGTAGAACCACCGGAGAAGGAGATTCAAATGGGTAAATTTGAAAAAGGCAAACGCCCGACGCAGGCTCAGTCCTATGCCGAGCCGCAGCGTGCGCCGAAAAAGAAAAAGCAGAAAAAGCAGTCCCGCCTCGGCCTGATCGTCGCGCTGCTGGCTGCAGCCGTCGTGCTCGTCGGCTGCGGCGTGGGCTATATGTTCCTGCGCGACGACGGCAGGATCGTCAACAACCTCTATGTCGCAGGCGTCGATCTCAGCGGCATGACGAAGGAGGAGGCGCGCGCCGCGCTCGAAAAGGGCGTGAGCGTCTATGGGAAGGAAAATATGAACGTCGCGCTCTACACACGCCCCTATGACACGTTCACCTCGACATATGACCCGGCGCAGATCCCGCTCGTCGACATTTTCGGCAAGCCTCTCGATGCCTCCGCGCAGACCGAGGCGACGGAGCCGACCGAGACCGCGCCTTCGGAGACGGAGCCGGTGACGGAAGCGCCGACCGAGGCCCCGACGGAGGAGCCGACCGAGGACCCGAACACCCCGCGCGACGAGGACGGCAAGCCGATGACGCTGCTGACAAAGCTGTGCCTGACGCCGTCGGACACGGCGGTTCGCCTCGACCTCGACAAGGCCGTGGAGGCTGCCTATGCCTACGGCCGCGGCGGCGGCCTGTTCTCCCGCGTGAAGAAGAACGCGCTGACGGAGCGCACCGATCTGAACGTCGCCGATTTCCTCACGCTCGATGAAAGCTACGTCCGCACGATGCTGGACGAATATGCCAAGGACGCCGTGAGCGAAAAGACGGAGCCCTCCGTCACCGAGGGCACGACGACCGTGACGGACGACGAGGGCGAGGAGCGCGAGCTCAAGACCCTGACGGTCAAGCTCGGCAGCGCGGGCCGCGAGATCAACACGGACGAGCTGTACAAGGCCGTGCTCACCGCCTATGCCGACGCAAATTTCGAGATGCAGTATGTGGTGGAGGAGGACCTGCCGAAGGCCTTTGACCTCGACGCCCTGTACCACAAGTATTATGTTGCGCCGGTGAACGCCGTGTGCAACGAGGACACCTATGAAGTGACCGACGGCTCGGACGGCTACGGCTTCGACATCAAAAAGGCCATGGACGAGCTGGAGAAGGCAGGCCCCGGCGGCGAGGTCACGCTGACGCTCGACGTCATCAAGCCGCAGTACACGAAGGAATCCCTGCAGGAGAAGCTGTTCCACGATGAGCTTGCCAGCTATGACAGCCCGTACAACGCCGGTCTCATCGGCCGAAGTGAGAACCTGCGTCTGGCCTGCCTGGCCATCAACGGCTATGTGCTCAAGCCCGGCGAGACGTTCTCGTTCAACGGCGTCGTCGGCGAGCGCACGGCGGCCAAGGGCTACAAGGAGGGCGGCGTGTATGTCGGCGGCGAGACCGTCCAACAGCTCGGCGGCGGCGTCTGTCAGGTCGCGTCCGTGCTGTACTACTGCACGCTGAAATCCGACCTCGAGGTCATCGCGCGGCAGGAGCACCAGTATGTGCCGGACTATATCCCCTGGGGCATGGACGCCACGATCTACTGGGGCAGCCTCGACTATAAGTTCCGCAACAACACGACCTATCCCATCCGCATTCTGGCGGAGGCCTCCGGCGGCTATGTCCGCGTGCGCTTCATGGGCACGGAGACGAAGGATTACACCGTGGAGCTGGACTACAAGGCCGCGATGACCCACAAGAGCAAGACCGAGGAGGTCGAGATCTCCAAGGGCATGAAGAACTACGACAAGTACAAGGACTATAAGGACGGCGAGCGCATCCAGGTCGGCTACGACGGCTATGAGGTCGATACCTACCGCATGAAGTACGACAAGAACGGCAAGCTGCTGTCCACGGAGAAGGTCAACCACTCGAGCTACGACTGGCGCAACCGTCTGGTCGCCAAGCTCGTCGAGGAGACGGAGCCCCCCACGGAGGCGCCGACGGAGCCGACGGAAAGCCCGACGGAAAGCCCGACGGAAAAGCCCACGGAGCCGGAGCCGACGGAACCGCCCACGGACGCCCCGACCGAGTCCACCGGCGGCGATGAAGAAGCGCCGTGATATAAGGCAACACCGCATAATTCCTCTTCGGCCTTCGCCGGATATTTTTCGCCGATTCTGCGGTTCGAAAAGTTTGAAATACACAAAGTATTCCTGCACTTTTCAAACCTTGTATCGGCAAAAAATCTCTCGCCGAATGCTCTTGTTGAATTATGCGGTATTGCCATAAAAACCGGACCGGCTCACCCAAATGAGCCGGTCCGATTTTTGTATCTGACAGGATAGAAAGGCGCGGGGCAAGCGGAAAGCGGAGAACTTGCCAAGGCTGCCGGCCGTGCGTTGTAGGGGACGGCGTCCTCGACATCTCGTGGCGCAACGGCAAATTTCCGTGCACTC
>ERZ840371.2471-NODE-2471-length-16611-cov-2.972940_pt1 | contig 16611 bp, 14 predicted proteins | sample MGYA00519937_ERZ840371 | MGnify/ENA primary metagenome ERZ840371 (study PRJEB31850, sample SAMEA3708873) | human gut metagenome | biome: human gut; feature: human-associated habitat; material: faeces | place: China | collected 2014 ... | reverse complement strand
ACGATAATCGGCAGAAAACTGAGTACACTTCCCACACCTGTAAAAATACCGTCAATGACCAGGCTATGCATGGCACTGTTTACATTTGCTGCTGTCAGTGCTGCTTCTACCAGCGCAGAAACCTTATCAATTCCAATCTCCAGAAGCCCCTGAAGCCACGCTCCGATCACATTAAAGGTAAGATAAAATACCAGTACCATGATTCCGATGAAACAGGGAATCGCAGTATATTTTCCTGTAAGGACTTTATCAATTTTCTCACTTCTGATTCTCTCCTTACTCTCTTTTGGCTTTACAACTGTCTGTTCACACAAACGCTCAATAAAGTCAAAACGCATATCTGCGATCGCAGCGCTTCTGTCAACCTGACGCTCTGTTTCCATCTGCTGTACGATATGCTCCAGCATCTCCGTCTCATTTGTGTCCAGCTTCAGCTTCTCAAGAATCAGCGGATCTCCCTCGATTGCCTTGGTTGCTGCAAAACGGGTAGGAATATCAGCCTGCGCCGCATGATCCTCAATCAGGTGCATGACCGCATGAATACAGCGGTGTACTGCACCGTCATGGTCACTCTTATCACAGAAATCCTGACGCAGTGGATGTTCCTGATATTTCGCTATATGTAACGCATGGTCAACCAGCTCATCAACCCCTTCATTCTTTGCTGCGGAAATAGGGATTACAGGTACTCCAAGCAGCGATTCCATCTTATTTACATCTATAGAACCCTGATTTCCCAGCACTTCATCCATCATGTTCATTGCAACTACCATAGGAATATCCATCTCCAGAAGCTGCATGGTCAGATACAGGTTTCTCTCAATATTGGTAGCATCCACAATGTTGATGATCGCACTTGGTTTCTCATCCAGGACAAAATTTCTGGAGACAATCTCCTCACTGCTGTAAGGGGACATGGAATAAATTCCCGGAAGGTCTGTGATTTCTGTATCCGGATGGCCTTTAATCGAACCGGTCTTACGATCCACCGTTACTCCTGGAAAGTTTCCCACATGTTGACTGGAACCTGTCAGTTGGTTAAACAGTGTAGTTTTTCCACAGTTCTGATTTCCCACCAATGCGTACGTCAGTGTAGTTCCCTCAGGCAGTGGATGTTCATCTTCTCTGGAATGATACTTTCCATCCTCTCCAAGTCCCGGATGTGCCAGGTCGCTTACAGCCTCTATTCCGGCGTGACTTCTGCTTCGCTTCGGAATCTGTTCGATTTCTATCTGCTCTGCTTCCGCAAGTCTTAATGTCAGTTCATATCCATGTACCTGTAATTCCATGGGATCTCCCATGGGTGCAAACTTCACGACTGTGACCTCAGCTCCCGGAATCATACCCATATCCAGGAAATGCTGACGCAGGGCACCCTTGCCGCCAACCGACGTGATCACAGCACTTTTTCCGATTTCCAAATCTTTTAATGTCATTTTCAGTCGCTCACCTTTTGTATTTGTATTTGGTTATCATCGTCGTTATTATAGCAATCCTCGTAAATAATGCATCTTAATCCAGCCCATCAGAGTGTGAAATCCCGCGTCAGAGTGGTGAGAATTTTTCTGTCAATATAATTTAACTTGTTGTGCTATAGATAAAATGAAATATAAACTATACGAAATATTTTTTCTTACTCTTTGACTATTTTTCGAAGTATTCCATCTTCCATCTCATATACTTCATCACATAGAATCTCTATATCCTCCCGATTATGACTTGCCAGTATAATCAGCTTATTTTCATTCTTCATCTTCAGCAAAAGCTCCCGGATTTCTGCTACACCATTTTTATCAAGACCATTCATTGGCTCATCCAAGATCAGGATTGGTGGATCTTCCATAATAGCCTGGGCAAGTGCCAGCCTCTGCCGCATACCAAGCGAGAATTTTCCAACCGGGCGTTTCAATTTCGGATCAAGTCCAACTGTGTTTAACACTGAATGCAGATATGATTTATCTGGTCTATTTCGTATCGTGTACAGAAATTCAAGGTTATGGTAAGCACTCCAGTTTCGTAAGAACCCAGGATCTTCGATAATGATCCCTGCCTCTGTAAGCATGTCCTTATCTTTCCCCATTACTTTTCCATTTACAGAAACCGTTCCTTCATCACAGGCCAGAAAGCCACAAATTGTTTTAAACAAAACCGTTTTCCCAGAGCCATTATGTCCGACCAGCCCATATATCCGGCCACTTTCACATCTGAGCGTGACATCCTTTAAGACTTTATTGTTCTTAAAACTCTTATTGACATGTGATACCTCTATGATATACTTTTTTTCATTCACAGCAGTTATTCCTCCTATATATCCTCGTTTTCCCAGTTGAACTCACACTTCTTTACTTTTATAAGAATCAAAATTATTAAAATAATGTTTCCTATTAACAAAAATGCAAACATATACTTTATAGATGGTACCCAATAGTATCCAAGCACAGGAGAGTTAACCTGCACTACCTTTGCCCATACAGTAGGGATAAATTTCGCAAGAATATATCGTATTTTAGGATGGATATTTACCACAAAAAATAGCATTATCGTTAATGCTGCTGTAATTGAGACTGCCAAAATGTGGTTGAAATATAAGCTTATCATAAACATTAAGGAACTTAAAAACATGGAAATAAATGTGCATATGACTATTGTAATGATCATTAATTGTAATGGTGAATATTTTCCTAAAATCTGATAATAAAACACATACTTCAGATTATACTGTATTGCTGCATTTGTCATAGCAATCGTATGGATAAGCTTCCCCCATTGAAGGCTCCATTCTATCTGTGGAAGTAATGAAACAATTGAGCAAAATGCTGTAAAAACTACAAGAATAAAGGACCGAAAAAACGTTCCACCTAATTGTCCCAGAGCCCAACTTATACGTCCTGTTCTGATAATCTGGTACATATTACTGTGCTGCATATATGGAATATCTGAATTTATATAGATTATTCCGAACCAAAAAAGTATCAAAAAAGACAAATTTGAAATCATAAAAGGAAATACGCACCATGTTACCGGATATTTGATCGAGTAAGTCAATTCTCGCAGAGGATGATTGTAACTCCATATCGTTACGGCGATAATAATTGCAAATGTGATAGTCTTTATATTTCTTATTTTCAGTAAAGTATTTTTCAAAATATATTTCATAATCTTAAACATATTTTATAACCTCTTTTGAATCTTCTTGTATATCAAACAGCCTAATAGAATTGTTGGGATAATACTTATTAAAAGAATCAAACTAAAGCTTTCCCAGTCTTTATTCATTGGTCTATTATAGGCTCTGAAAATAAATACAGTATAAATAGTATTTCCAGAGCATTCTATCAGAATTTGATATATTATAATCGGTAATGCTAATACAGTGACACGATTATGAATATATAAAGAAAAATAACCAGCTAATACAGATAGTAATCCGGATAACAATCCAAGCTGCAAAGAGTACATTACGCAATATAAAAAATAATGCTCTTTTTTCAGTAATATGGAATAACTTCCATTCAGCAAAACATTCATACATCCCACAGACTCATTTACCCAATCTCCACCAGCTATACGTCCCGATAATAAAAAAAGTATCGTTCCTAAAACCATAACCAAAATTGCAGTTAAATAGATGAAAGCAATTTTGGTAACTACATATCTTTTTAAATTACTCCTGATCAATTCATATCGTATATATTTATTATCAAGATCTTCACAAAATACAGTAGCAAATGGAAATGCACAAAACACATATGCAATCATGATTCCCGAAAGCTCTGATCCCTGAATATATGTATCCAAAATATTTCCATTGATCAATCCTATCTGTTCTGTAGAAAATAATATTGCAATACTTACTCCGATAATTGCCGCATATATCTTATAGCATTTTAAAAGTCTGCTTAAATCAGATTTTATGAGTAAACCTTTGCTTTTGTAGTTCAACTTTTTCTCCAGCCTTTCCTATTCGAGATATATTTCTTCCCCCGAAACAGCATCTACTAAGGTAATGGATGTCGTATCATCATCCTGAAGAATCTCAAAATACCAAACAGGGCTAACTTCCATCTGCTGCGCTTCATTCAGAAAAACTCTCTCATACAATTTTGCTCTGGTTATTTTGTAGGTTGATTCATTTAACAGGTTATTAAACTTATCAAAAACGACTGAAGCAATATCGTCAAATGCGAGAAAATTTATTTTTTGGTCTGATACATCAAATTTATACATATATCCTGAGTAAGAAAGAATTTCTACGCCTCTCTTTGAATAAATCGCTTGAATAACAGAACTGTCTGGTGTATCATAAGCCAACTGTCTGCTAGTGTTCATCAATTCATGAAATACTGGCAATTTTTGGCTCATTTGTACGCCATAGACAAAATATGCATCATCTTCTTCTGTCCATGACTCCTTTCGGTGTTCTTCCATATCCAGCCCATCAGAAATCTGTTCATTTTCCAATTGACTCATAGCTTCATGATTTAAAGGATAAGCATCCCAGGATATATCAGTCGTATCAATGCCAATGTTTTCCAAATCTGAAGATACTTTTTCAATTACTGTATTCTTATCCATAAAAGAAACTGTCTGTTGTTCAAACCGTTCTTTATATTGAGGATCACGTACTCCAATATATCCATAATACTTTGCGGTATCTGAACCATATGTAAAAGAGCTGTCAACGGATAATGTAGAGCCATCTGTAAAGACATAATAAACTCCTTCAGGATCTTCTGAAGACGCTGCCGGTATTGTCCCATTTTCTTTTACTTCTTTTCCCTGCGTGTAGATTGAAATCGTTTTGTCCATATCCGGATAAATTCGGCCTTTTGTTTTTTCTGAGTACATCTCAGTTTCTGAAAAATCCTTTGGAATTTCTAACTCACAATCAAACTTCACTTTTTCACTGCTTTTTTCATAGGTAGAAGGAAAATCCGCTGCAAAGCAAGTGTTAATACTATTGAAAAATATCAAACAACTAATTGTGATTTTTATAACTGCCATCGCTTTAATCTTCATTGTTTTTCTCTCCCTTAGCGAAAAAGGCAAGATTTCCATCCTGCCTTTTTCTTTTTAATATGAATATTACGGTGTGTATCTTCCTTCAACATTCATGCCATTCAAACTCGAATGTGATGACATGAAATAATATACATGAGGTTTTGCCCAGCTTTTATATTTTCCCTTATTGCTTGGTGCAGTACGGCTAATATCCTTCGTCTCGGAAAAGACATGCTGATTCTCCAACTGATATGATCGACACGACAATGTTCCATAACTGCTGAAATATGTACCAGTCACATAAAATTTTTGTTCATCATCTGACTTTGGTATTCTCTTTGATTTAGGATCTCCCGGAACTGTCACATTAAACCGGACAGTATCAGCCATTACGGGCATTGCAGACCCAGTCAGGCATAATGCAGTTACAAATCCCAAAATAACCTTTTTTAATTTCTTGCTTAGCATACATTTGACCTCCTGTTTATTTTTTGTCATTTTAACCACGCGCGTAATTTGCAGTAAACCAACGACAAGTGTTATTATAGCTATAAATGAGCAAATTTGAAAAAATGTACAAAACTATCCTGCTAATTTCATAAACGCTTCAAAATCAACACTGGATTTAAGGTGTCTTTTTTTTTATGCAAAATCACGAACTTGCTCATTTATAGTTTGTATTTAAATAATAGCATATTTATTGCAAAATTTTCTGAAACGGCGAAATTCATATATAAATTGGCGAAATTCGTTTTTTCAGAATATATTGTGGTTTTTTATAAGGTTTTCTGTCACAATATTTTCCCTCTTGACTAATTTTCTGCAAAATAAAAGACAGCGCAGTCCTACCACTACACTATCTTTCATAGATTCTACATAATTTATAAGTACAGCATTACCTTTACAGTAAAAATCTGATTTGTATTCGAAACATCCATAAATCCCTGATATTTCTCTACCATCTTCCTGACATTTGCAAGACCAATGCCATGTCCTTTTTCTTCCTTCGTTGACAATAATTTATTTTTCTCTACAGCCAATTCATGTTGAAAGCTGTTTTTTATTTCCATGGAAAGGATGCCCTTTTCATAGTATATATCCACTGACATCCATTTATCTTTCGTCTGTTCTGCTGCTTCTATTGCGTTCTCTGTCAGGTTTCCCAAAATCACATTCAGCTCAAATGCTGATATACACAAATCAGATGGTACCCGTACCTCATACTCTACATGATTCAGTTTCTTTTTTGCCTGTCCCAGAAGATAATTCAGCAGACTGTCAAGATTCTTATTCCCACAACTGACCAGTTCAGACTGATTCTGCATATACTCCCCCATGTCCTGTATATATTTCTGAATTTCTTCATTATTCTGATTTCCAACCATAAATGCAAGTTCTCCCAGATGATTTTTCAGGTCATGGCGTAGAGCTTTTACTTTCTCTTCCGATTGCATCAACACATCCAACTGGTGAGAATAAATGAGCATTTGTTTTTCCATAAGAGATTGTTCTTCCAGTTTCTTATACGCACTTATCAGAACATCATATAAATAGAAAATCAATAATACAACTGCCAAAACACAACATCCAAATAACACCAGCAGGATACGATTTTTTAGTTCCTGTTCAACAATAAGCAATTCTGCCAGACAAAGTGCTGAAATAACCGCCAGTATCATCCCATGCGGAGTTTTATCTTCTCCTTTATTCTTAATCAAGATTTTTTCTGAAATAACATCGCAAATCAGCAATAATAGTACAGTTATATACGCAGCACATTCACCGACTTTCCCTGTTATTGAATAATCTGTCAGTAAATGAACAGCTACTAAATCACATCCCATATTAGTTCCATATACAAGTAGTGTCACAAATATTTTCTTTTTCAATGCTCCTTCATAACACACTGTAATCAAAAAAATCAGCACTATATTTGTTATCACACTCATACCTGGCGAACAAAATATCAGATGCACTCCTGCTGTCAAAATAAAAAACAATACATAACAGGCTCTTTCTTTTTTCTTTTCCTCAATATCTGTCCAAAAGAACAACCTCATAAAGCGATAGATTATATATGTACGCAAAAGATTCGTGCTTAATGTAGTTATCAACGCAAACATTTACTCTCTGTCCCTCCACACACGTTCCGCCAGTTGCTTTCTCACTGATTTCCGATATGGCTGGCTGATCGGAATTGTATCTCCGTTTTTCATTTTCACAGATTCATAAGAACATTCTTCGATATAATCAAAATTGATCAGATACGACTGATGAATCTGAATGAAATTTCCCGGAATTTTCTTTGCTATTTCTTTCAGTTTGCCATTAAATTCTTTCTGTCCGTCTTTTAAAACCAGATGCACTTTTTTATTCTGACTGCTGAAATACAGAATATCTTTATACAGCACCTTGAAATAATATCCACTGACAAAGTACTCGAAAATACCTTTTCTGACTTCCGAAATTTTCTGAATCCTGTTCATGACATTCCCAACTTTTATTTTGTCTAAAGGTTTGATCAGAAAATCTGTCGGCTGTACACGAAATAAATCCATCGCATAACTGCTGTTCGCTGAAATGTAAACAATTGCAGTTTCCATGTTTTCCTGTTCTTCTCTTATAAAACGTCCCACTTCAATTCCATTTGTTGTCAGTAATTCTATATCCAGAAATAACACATCAAGAATCTTCTTGTTTTCTCTCAGGAACCGGCACAGGCTTTCTCCCTGATACCAGATATCAATATTCATCTGAATTCTATGCTCTTTTCCATAATCATAAAGCATTTTTTCCAATTCCCCGCAGAGCCCCTCATCATCATCGCAAATGCCAATGCAAAACATTCCTTTTCTCCCTTCATACTACATGCAGTATACAGCTCTTACAACTCTACTTCAAGACAAAAGTACCCTTTGATTTCGCGTGGAGTACTCTCAGGGAAACCAAAGGGTTCATATATGAAAGTTATTCTTTGTCTTTATTTGCCAAAACAATATAACGGTAAATTTCTGTAAACGGGATCTCTTTTTCTCTGCTCAACTGTGCAACGCTCTCATATTCCGGGTAAATCTGCTCTTTTCCATTCAAAGTGCATACCTTTGCCAGAACTTCTCCCCATGGAGTCGGAAGGGTTCTCGTTTCTCTGGGAAGAATCGTACGTTCCATTCTGCTATAACGAATTCCAATCGTAGTAGTTTCTTCAAAAATAATATTCTGAAGCGTTTCCATATCTTCTTCCTTACAGATCACATTCAGAACCCATGCAGGTCTGTTCTTTTTCATAAAAACAGGCACATAATGTACATCTCTGGCACCGGCTTTCATTAGACGCTCCATCACAAATCCCAGAACTTCTCCACTGCAGTCATCAATGTTTGTCTCCATCTTGATAATCGTATCTTTGGTTTCCTGATTTTCAGCTTTCGAATTATTTCTGATTTCCGGGTTTTTGACTTCTTCTGTCTGAGCCTTTGCTTCATCTGTTTCTGCGCTCTGTGAGATAATCATTGCCCTTAGGATTCCCGGACACTCATACTGGCGTTTACCTGCACCGATTCCAATCTTCTGGATTTCAAATGTTTCCGGAAGTTTATCTTTTGTTTTCACTGCTGCCACTATCGCCGCACCTGTAGGCGTTACAAGTTCACCTTCTACCTCTGTCATTTTCAGATATAAATGATTGGCACTTACTATATTTGCGACTGCCGGAACCGGGATTGGCAGGATGCCATGCTGACAACGGACAGTTCCACGTCCCTCGCAGAGAACAGGAACGATCACCTCTGTAACATCCAGATCATCCAGGCAGACTGCCACAGACACAATATCCACAATAGAGTCCACTGCTCCCACCTCATGAAAATGCACCTGATCCACAGGCACATTGTGTGCTTTACTCTCCGCCTCTGCAAGAATTTCAAATATACGCAATGCTATCTTCTTTGCATTCTCATTCATTGCGCTATGCTCTATAATATAGGTAATTTCTTTTATTCCACGGTGTTCGTGATGGTGACGATCTTGCGCTGATCCTGCGCCATGGGCGTGATTGTGCTCATGACTATGAAAATGTTCCGCTTCATCCTCATGAGCATGATTATGATTGTAAAAATGATTATTCTCATGACCTTTATGATGATGTCCATGCAGATATTCCATATCATGGTCATGATTTTCATGCTCTTTATCCAGCACAACATCAAAATCACATGCATCTATTCCGGACTTCACAACTCTGCTGATCTTTGTCTCAAATCCTGATACATTAAGACTCTTCAGCACCCTGTCCAGCACTGAGCGGTCAGCTTCCAGATCAAGAAGAGCCGCAACCGTCATATCACCACTTATCCCTGAATAACATTCCAGATATAATGTTTTTCCCATAATCAATTTCCTTTCTCATCTGTACCTGCTGCCAGACGGTTGATCTGCGTTGCCAGATAGCCGGCCCCGTAACCATTATCGATATTCACCACAGCAATCCCGTTCGCACAGGAATTGATCATAGTAAGAAGTGCCGAAAGACCATGCATACTTGCACCATAACCCACAGAAGTCGGTACTGCGATCACAGGTCTGCTCACCAGACCGCCCATCACACTGGCAAGAGCTCCCTCCATTCCCGCAACTGCAATTACACAGTTCGCACTCTGGATCGTCTCCAGTCTGGAGAATAAACGATGCATTCCGCTGACTCCCACATCATAAATACGTTCAACATTTGTGCCAAAATATTCCGCTGTCTGTGCAGCTTCCTCAGCAACCGGAATATCTGCAGTTCCTGCTGAACACACCGCAATCTTACCAATACGCTTCTTATCTTTCTTCTCAACTTTTAAGATGCGCGAGATCGGATCATATTCCACTTCCGGAAACTTCTCCTTCACCAGTTCATACTGATGTTGGGAAGCTCTGGTTCCGAATACCTCGCCGTCTTCTCTGTATAATCTTTCAAAAATATTCAGAAGATGTTCATCTGCCTTATTACTGCAGTAGATTACTTCTGCGAAACCGGTTCTTGCCTTGCGGCTTGTATCCAGCTTCGCATATCCCATTTCTTCATAACTTTCTTTCTTAAGGATTCGCTCTGCCTCCTCCACAGATACAGAACCACTTTTTACACTTTCAAGAATCTCCTGTAAGGTCATGGATTCCTCCTTTTAGAACACCACCTGCACCAGAAACATATAGACAGCCGTTCCCGCTATAATACTGAGCAGTGTATTTCCCTTCCACAAATGAAGATTTTGCTGTTATCATTCTTTTTCCTTATCAGCGCCCTTATTTCCACGCTGATCATAGTCATCCAGGAAATTATAGTATTCTCCATCTTTATGATATCCCATAACAGTACGAAGATTAATATCCCGCACACTGTTAAAGATATTCGTCTCAATCACACTGCTTGTATTTCTAAACTGCGCAACCAGCTCTTTCATCTCATCACGCTTGGAACCACGTCCGCCCCCACAGCTTACACAGTTCTCGGTGAAACGGCATGCACACTGAATGAAGTGCAACCCATTGGTATCTCTCCATGCCTTGATCGCAGATTCCTTGATCAGATACATGGGACGGATCAGTTCCATTCCCTCAAAATTCTGACTGTGCAGCTTCGGCATCATAGTCTCCACCTTACCACTGTACAGCATACCCATAAGGATCGTCTCGATCACATCATCAAAATGATGTCCCAGCGCAATCTTATTACATCCCAGCTCCTTGGCATGAGAATACAGATAACCACGTCTCATTCTCGCACAAAGATAACAGGGATTATTCTCAATTTCTGCCACTGTATCAAAAATATCACTTTCAAAAACCGTAAGAGGAATTCCCAGAAGCTCTGCATTATCCTGAATAATCTTCCAGTTATCCGCATTATAGCCCGGATTCATTACCAGAAACACCAGTTCAAAATGAATCTTCCCATGGCGCTTCAGCTCCTGAAGCAGCTTCGCCATCAGCATAGAGTCCTTACCACCTGAAATACAGACAGCAATCTTATCTCCCTCCTGAATCAGCTGATACTGATTCAAAGCCTTGGTAAACGGTCTCCAGACTGTCTTTCTGAACGTCTTGATAATACTGTGCTCAATCTCCTTCGTCTTCAGTTCCTTCTGATCCTTAGCATCATTCTCCATAAAACGGCTCAGAGAAAGTCTCAGATACGCACGATATCCACCTTCAATATTCACAGCCTCATACCCTGCATCACTCAGCTTCTCCACACAGTCCCGGCTTCTGTCCCCCGTATGGCAGAGAACATACACCATCTTCTCTCTGTCCACAGACTCCATTCTTTCCTCAAACTCATCCAGCGGAATATTCACTGCCCCCGGAAAAGATCCCCTGCTGTACTGATCCGCCGGCCGCACATCCACGATCGTAATCTTAGAAGAATCAATCTTCTCCAGCTCTTCCACACTAATTGTATTCATATATAACCTGCCTTTATCTATTAAAATCAATCACTTACCTCTGATGAATCACCCTGTATTTCCGCCCAATTCACCAGCCATCATTATACTTTGAAACCCCATGATAGTCAACATATTCCCTCGCCGTTGACTCCTTTCTCACAGCCAAACGTTACTGTTCACTCCGTTCACAGTAACGAATGATTTTCCAAACACCTTTTAACCTCATTATATACGATTCATTTTTTTCAGACAACCTTCTCAGATATATAAAATTAAAACCTCCCGGTTGAAATTTTTTTCTTATTATCGCAGACACAAAAGGAACAGAGCCAATGCCCTGTTCCCCTTTTATTATTTATAAACTTTTACACCAAAGGATTCATGAATGATAGTACGAGCCTCTTCAATGGTTTTAAACTCTTCTGCTTTCAGCATCTGTGCTGTGATATTTCCGATTGCAGTTGCCTCTCCTGGACCTGCATGGATTTCTTTCTTTGTTGCCTTTGCAGTCAGCTCATTGAGATATCCTGCGTTGGAACCGCCGCCCACGATATGAATACGGCTGTAAGTCCTGCCTGTCATCTCTTCCAGCTCTTTTGCTGTCTTTGCATAGCATTCCGCAAGACTTGTGTAGATAACTGTTGCAATCTCTCCCAGAGTTTCCGGAACCTTCTGTCCTGTTCTGCGGCAGTAATCCTTAACTTCCTCTGTCATATTGTCAGGAGAAAGGAAACACTCATCATTTGCGTCTACTCTTGACGGGAAATCCTTTGCTTCCTCTGCCATTGCGCAGATTTCTGCAAAGCTGTATGCATCATTTACTTCATGACGCACAGACTGGATCATCCAGAGTCCCATGATATTCTTCAGGTAACGGAAACGGCCTGCATAACCGCCTTCATTTGTAAAATTCATCTCACAGCTTTTCTCAGAGCAGTCAGCTTCTTTTCTCTCAATTCCCATCAGTGACCATGTTCCGGAGCTGATGTAGATAAAATCATCGTCATTTGCAGGAACTGCCAGTACAGCGGATCCTGTATCATGTGTTGCAGGTGCAACTACTTCCAGATCAAAGCCCACTTCTTCCCTGATCTTATCTGACAGATGTCCGATGCCTGTTCCGGGCATGATCAGCTTCTGGAACATTTTTCTCGGATAACCGAGCATATCGATCAGTTCATAATCCCAGTCCTTAGTGATCGGGCTTACAAGCTGTCCTGTCGTAGCTTCTGTGTACTCACAGGTTTTCTGTCCTGTAAGAAGGAAATGGAAGTAATCCGGCACATGAAGAAGTGTCTCTGCCTGTTCCAGATATTCCGGATGTTTCTTTTTCACTGCCATCAGCTGATAGATCGTATTATAATCAGCTTTCTGGATACCTGTTCTTGCATAGAGATCTTTCAGGGAAATTGCCTTATAAACTTCTTTATCCATTCCCTCTGTACGGTGGTCACGATATCCTACCGTATTTCCAAGAACTTTATCATCCTTGTCCAAAAGTACAAAGTCAACACCCCATGTGTCCACACCCATACTTACCGGAATCTTGCCGATTTCTTTACATTTCTTCAGACCATTTACTACCTCTTTGAAAAGACGGTCAAATTCCCAGCAGAGTTCTCCGTCTTTCTTTACCATTCCATTCTCAAAACGATAAATTTCTTCCAGAACCATTTTTCCGTTTTCCATATGTCCAATGATGTGACGTCCGCTGGATGCTCCGATATCTACTGCTAAATAATATGCTGCCATTGCAAAACCTCCTCAATATATGAATTTATACGCTTTTCATATCTGATGATTTCATTTTATCTCAACTTACTCCCCAAAATAAGAACCTTGTTTGTCTGAAAAAGTGTCCTTATTTGCTATTTTGAAATCTATCGTCGAAATAAGTATCTTTACAACTTAATAAAATCATCATTTCCAATCATTGTTTTATTGTTTGAACAACAACGCCGCACTTGCCATACGGCAGTGCGGCGTCTGTATTTGTATTAATAATTAATACTTAATTCTAAGGATTCATTTCCTCTCGATATTTACTTATCGATTAGTCATAAAGGTTAGGAGCGATTTCTTCGCTGTCCATGTTTGTGGAATCATACCAGTATCCATCTGTAGGAACATCTTCAAGTTCCTGTCCGTTAGCTGCTGCTGTCAGAGCGTAGATTGCATAGTAACCCATCATCAGAGGAGACTGTGTAACAGCACCGATGAATGTTCCATCCTGTACAGCGGCTTTAATGATAGAACCAGCATCGAAACCAACACCGATAACATCGCCTGCTCCTGCGTCAGAACCAAGAACGTTCAGGTTAGCATTAGCTGCAAGAACACCTTCTGCTGCTGTCTGGTTGGAACCGAAGATAGCGATGCAGTTTTCCTGAGAAAGGATTGCCTGAGCCTCTGTTGAGCAAAGCTCTACAGTTGTCTGTGCAGGAACAGCGACCTGGATAACAACGTCTGCGTCTGCTTCTTTTGCATCTGCACCTTTAGCTGCGTTTACATAGAACTCGTTACCTTTAACTGCAACTGTTTTTCCGTCAGCCTGAATAAGTTCGATCATTTTGTCAATGAATCCGCCACCACGCTGCTGGATGTTCTGACCTGTAGCATCCTGGTTAACTTCACCGATGATAACCTGTCCATCTGCATTAGCTATAACATCTTTGATGGAATTATACATGTTTTCAGCTGCAACAGAACCAGCCTGTGTGTTATCTGTACAAACTTCACATACTACAGATCCTTCCGGAGCATCAGCGATACCTGTATCAAATGTTACTACCGGGATTCCTTTGTCAGCACATTCCTGAAGTGCATCAAGAACAGAAGATGTATCACATGCAGCAAGACCTAAACCTGCCGGCTTTGCAGCGATTGCTGTGTTGATCATGTTAACCTGGTCAGCGATATCAGATTCACTGTTTGGTCCCTGTGCTTTGTATGTAACACCAAGTTCATCAGCAGCTTTCTTCATACCTTCCTGAGCTGCATCCCAGTATGTAGACTGGAAAGATTTAACCATCATCGGGAAATCATAAGCTTCATTAGCTTTCAGATCTTTGAACTGTTCCGGCATATCGGCTGCCATAACGCTTGATGCGGACATTCCTGCTACCATTGCTGCACACATAACTAATGCGATCACTTTTTTTGCTTTCATTTAAAATTTCCTCCTTTTAAATATACAATTTAATATAGTTTTTTATAAATGATACCCCGGAGGCTTCCTCTCTCGTTCCGCCTTCCCCAAAATACACATATGACAATACTGTCGCCGAACATCCCCTGGAAGCCCTCCGTTGTTTCATATCCTGCTGTTTTGCATCTGTCGTAAGATGCATTTTTCTTTATTCAGTTTTGAAAATTATTTTGCTGCTGCTTTCTTTTCTTTCATGATATCGATCAGTACTGCGATGATAAGAACCGCACCGGTAATGATCTGCTGCCAGTTTGCCTGCAGTCCGATATATGGAAGACCGGTCTTCAGAAGCATGATAACGAAGATACCGGCTAAAGTACCGATTACTGATCCATAACCACCTGTTGCTGCAACACCACCTACGAATACTCCACCGATGGCATCCATTTCAAGTCCTGCACCGGTACCAGGCTGTACAGTTGGTGTAACTGCCGCATATGCGATAGCTGCAAGACCTGTGAAGAGTCCGCATACTACATATACCATAACATGATAGAATTTAACGTTGATTCCCGAAAGAGCTGCTGCTTCTTTATTGGAACCGATCGCGATCGTATAACGACCGAATTTTGTATGATTCAGAACATATTCCATTACAAGTACCAGAATGATCATCCATAAGAAACCGATAGGGTAACGGGAAGCGCTTCTTCCTGTTCCGACTGTAATCTTAAAGATTGAATGGAACCATCCACCATCCTGTGTAAGTCCCGGCCATGGAGTGGCACTGCATAAAGATCCTGCACCTCGGGTAATCATACAGGTACAAAGTGTTGCAAGGAATGGTGGCAGATCCATAAATGCTACCAAAACACCATTTAACAAACCAATCAGAATACTAAGTATCAAGCAAGCAATCAAAGCAACGATTACCGGCACATCCTTATGTACAACCAGATATCCTCCGAAAAGAGAATAACAAATCAATCCGGTACCAATAGAGAGGTCTACGCCTCCAGTAATCAGTGGGAATGTAACACCAATTGCCATAAGTGCGATATAGTAAGACATATCAAGTACACTTGTGAATGTTGTGTAAGTTCTAAATGTAGGACTAAGAATACTGAAGAGTGCAACCATCACAATGATGATGCCGACTACCATGGCTTCACGTCCATTTATTTTACCAAAGTTTGTTTTCTTTGACATCTTCCTTCTCCTCCTAATCGATCTCGCGAGTTGCAAGATTCATAATTTTTTCCTGAGTTGCTTCCGCAATACCAATCTCACCTGTTTTCTTGCCTTCGCACATAACCACGATACGATCGCTCATACGCAGGATTTCTGTCATCTCAGACGAGATCATAATAATGGATTTACCTTCTGCCGCCAATTTGTTCATTAATTTATAAATCTCATTCTTGGCACCTACGTCAATACCTCTTGTAGGCTCATCGAAAATAAGGATATCACTATCACGGGTCAGCCATTTTGCAATAACTACTTTCTGCTGGTTACCACCAGATAAGTTCACAACTAATTGATCCACACTAGGAGTTTTTGTTGCCAATGCATCTACATATTCCTGTGCCACTGCCGCTTCTTTCTTCCTGTTAATGAAAATACCTCTCATAAACTGATGTACAGTAGCCATTGTCGTGTTTTCAGCGACAGTCTTCTGAACAGCTACTCCGTACCGCTTTCTATCTTCTGAAAGATATCCGATACCACACTTAACAGCATCTTGTGGACAGTTGATCGTCACTTTCTCACCGTTAACATATATATCTCCGCTCTCTTTCGGATCTGCTCCGAATAAAGCTCTGGCTGTCTCTGTACGCCCCGCTCCCATCAGACCGGAGAAACCAAGGATCTCACCTTTTCTCAGTTCGAAGCTTACGTCCTGAACCATCTTACCTGCATTCAGGTTTTCTACTTTAAGAACCACCGGTGCATCCGGTGCTACCATGCTGTGTTCCTTAGGATCTTCATAAATAACACGACCAACCATCATGTTGATGATGTCTTCTTTTGTAC
>ERZ840371.2439-NODE-2439-length-16761-cov-4.347480_pt1 | contig 16761 bp, 13 predicted proteins | sample MGYA00519937_ERZ840371 | MGnify/ENA primary metagenome ERZ840371 (study PRJEB31850, sample SAMEA3708873) | human gut metagenome | biome: human gut; feature: human-associated habitat; material: faeces | place: China | collected 2014 ... | reverse complement strand
AGTATACAGGTAAATCCACGAAGTTACAAAGTGGAGGTCATTACATATTGTCTAAAAAGGCTTTCGAGTGAAAAATATTCACGGGATGATTTCTTGACAAATAAGAAGCATATTGCTACAATCAGTTTTAGTGTATTTAAGAGTTACATTGATGCACGGAAAGAGGTATTTCATGAAGAAGAGGATTTTATCAATTTTAGTGGATAACACTTCGGGTGTATTAAGCCGTGTTGCCGGTTTGTTTAGCCGAAGAGGTTATAATATAGACAGTCTGACGGTTGGAGAGACGCAGAATCCTGCATACTCCCGAATGACCGTAGTTGTCCGTGGGGATGACCAGGTTTTGGATCAGATTGAGAAGCAGGTGGCAAAGTTAGAGGACGTTCGTGCTGTGAAGGTATTAAAGCATGGTGAGCGTGTATGTCGCGAGTTGATTTTAGTGACGGTTGCCGTAGAAGCAGATCAAAGACCGGCAGTAGTGGCTATTGCTGATATTTTCCGTGCTAAGATTGTTGATGTCGGAGTAGACACTCTGATGATCGAATTGACAGGTAACCAGAATAAGCTGGATGCATTTGTGAAACTGTTAAATGGTTATGAGATCAAGGAGATGGTTCGGACAGGAATTACCGGACTGAGTCGAGGAGCCAGAGATATGTTTGATGAGTTTGATGTGGACTTCGACAGCTAATACATAAGTGAAACGCCATTACTTGGATGAATTTGTACTGAGACAGAATGTATCAGGGAGGTCATGCAAGACAGCGCTTTGCATAAATTACATTTTATATTTAGGAGGAAAATATAATGGCAGCAAAGATTTTTTATCAAGATGATTGTAACTTGTCCTTATTGGATGGAAAGACGATCGCTATCATTGGATATGGTAGCCAGGGTCATGCACATGCATTGAACTTGAAGGAATCCGGATGCAATGTCATCATCGGTCTTTATGAAGGTTCTAAGTCATGGGCTAAGGCAGAGAAGCAGGGCTTTAAGGTATACACAACTGCAGAGGCTGCTAAGCAGGCTGATATCATTATGATCCTTATCAATGATGAGAAGCAGGCTGATATGTATAAGAAGGACATTGAGCCAAACTTGGAAGCAGGTAATATGTTAATGTTCGCTCATGGTTTTAACATTCATTATGGATGTATCGTACCTCCGGCTGATGTTGATGTTACAATGATCGCACCTAAGGCTCCAGGTCATACAGTACGTTCTGAGTATCAGGCTGGTAAGGGAACACCTTGTCTTATCGCTGTAGAGCAGGATGCTACCGGTAAAGCACAGGATATCGCACTTGCATATGCACTTGGTATTGGTGGAGCAAGAGCCGGTGTTCTTGAGACAACATTCCGTACAGAGACTGAGACAGACCTTTTCGGTGAGCAGGCAGTTCTTTGCGGTGGTGTTTGTGCATTGATGCAGGCTGGTTTCGAGACATTGTGCGAAGCTGGTTATGATCCTAGAAACGCATACTTCGAGTGTATCCATGAGATGAAGTTGATCGTAGATTTGATCTATCAGTCAGGTTTTGCAGGAATGAGATATTCTATCTCTAACACAGCAGAGTATGGTGATTACATCACAGGACCTAAGATTGTTACAGAAGACACCAAGAAGGCTATGAAGCAGATCCTTTCTGACATTCAGGATGGTTCTTTCGCTAAGGAGTTCTTACTGGATATGTCACCTGCAGGTCGTCAGGTTCACTTCAAGGCTATGAGAAAGTTGGCTTCTGAGCATCCTTCAGAGAAGGTTGGCGAGGAGATCCGTAAACTTTACAGCTGGAATAACGAAGAAGACAAGTTGGTCAACAACTAAGTCGACTGTACATAAAAGACAGTGCGCTCGTCGCACTGTCTTTTTTTCGTCTTGGGGATAGGGCGATGTGTTATCAGATATAGAGGAGCAGATGGCTGGCAGGGGCAGGGGATGGGCTGGTGCAGTATGCGGGCGGTAAACTGTCGCAGAACAGGGAGTCTCTGACGAGAAAGATTTGCTTATTTTGATAAAAACTGTCTTTGCAAAGTTAGACAGCCGTCTTGGATGATGTTCGCCTGTGACAGATATGAATGCAAAACGCATTAGAGGTTCTTAGAACTTGTTCGCAAGTAGGCAACTCGGGTACAAGGATGTACCCGAGAGGCGCAACCGCACACGGATGTTCGTTTGCGCCGGTTGCCATATTTTTGATCTCAATCATAGTACAAGTTCTTAGAACCTCTTATAAGTGACGCCTCTGAATATCTGTCACAGACGGACACATCCGGACGACTGTCGAAGCTGTGCAAGAGACAGTTTCTTCTAAGCAAATCCTTTCTCGAAGAGACTCACATAACCTGCTCCTAAGTTTGCCGCCCGCATACTGCGCCAGCCCATCCCCTGCCCCTGCCAGCCATCTGCTCCCGCGAAGTTTGCTGTCGCATTGCCTAGCCACGGCAAAAATCAAGAAAGCAGGACAACGCATCGTTTTGCAGATGCGTCTTTTTGTAGGCAAAGCCGACATCACGCTTATGGATGGGGATGTCAAGCGGAATCTGCTGCAACTGTCCGTCTGCCAGTTCCTCCTGCACAAAGTTTTTGATGACACAGGCAACACCGACACCGATCTTGGCAAACTCGATCAAAAGATCCATATTGGAGATCTCGATATAGTCCTTGGTCTGGATCTGGTTCTTGGCGAGGTAATCGTCAATGTACTGACGGGTCATATTATTTTTATCAAGGAGCATAAGGGTGGATGCTTCCAAGATCTCCCGCGTGGAAGTCATATCCTGCGGAAGATGCGACATATAGGTGGAAGTCGCCACAAAGATGTCCTCGATCTCCACTAAATTTTCATAGATGAAGCCAGTCTTATGCTCCGGCATGCCGACAAGCCCGATGTCAATGGCATCATCGGCTAACATCTTGAGGGTCTCATTGGAGGATTGGCAGCGGATGCGGATATTGATCTGTGGGTGTTCCCGGATAAAGGCGGACAGGTAGGGAAGCAGGAGATATTTGCAGAGGGTCGTGCTGACCCCGATATGCAGGGTGCCGCCATCGGTCCGGGTCAGTGTCTCCAACTTGGTCTCTGCACTTGTGATTGCCGAGAAGGCGGTATCTAAATGCTGAAAGAGGAGTTGCCCTTCCGGTGTCAGCCGAACACCCTTGGAATTGCGCAAAAAGAGGCGGGTATGGAGAGCGTCTTCCAACTTCTGGATGGATTTGCTGATGGCAGGCTGGCTGATATATAATTGGTTGGTTGCCTTGGAAAAACTTCCGGCTTTGGCAACTTCATAAAAAATGTGATAAGCAGACAGTGGATTGTTCATGGTATTTCCTTTCTGATGATATATAACCTATAGTTATAGTAAATATATTTAATATGTATTTCTATTATATATACTTTCATGGTAAAATCAATATTGAACAAAAGAAAACTGCCTGAGATATGGGGTATGGCTGCAAACGTATCCGGTGTCACAGGCAGGAAAATCAGACATAAGAAGCACATAAGTATAGATCAGGAGAAAAAGGAGGAACATGTCATGGGAATGACAATGACACAGAAAATTCTTGCGGCACATGCCGGATTGGATTCCGTAGTGGCAGGACAGTTGATCGAGGCAGATCTGGATCTGGTACTGGGCAATGATATCACTTCACCGGTAGCCATTCATGAGATCGAAAAAATGAAGGTAGACGGCGTTTTCCACAAGGACAGGATCGCACTTGTCATGGATCATTTTGTACCAAATAAGGACATTAAATCCGCAGAGCATTGCAAATGTGTCCGTGAGTTTGCGTGCAGAAATGAGATCACCAATTATTTTGATGTGGGAGAGATGGGAATCGAACATGCCCTTTTGCCGGAAAAAGGTTTGACCGTAGCCGGTGATGTCATCATCGGAGCAGACTCACACACCTGTACCTACGGTGCGCTCGGAGCATTTTCTACCGGCGTGGGAAGTACGGATATGGCAGCAGGCATGGCAACCGGTAAGGCATGGTTCAAAGTACCGTCCGCTATCAAGTTCAATCTGGTTGGCAAGCCGAATAAATACATCAGCGGTAAAGACGTGATCTTGCACATCATCGGTATGATCGGTGTGGATGGCGCACTTTACAAGTCCATGGAATTTGTCGGCGAAGGCATCCAATACTTATCCATGGATGATCGTTTTACTATTGCAAATATGGCCATCGAAGCCGGTGGAAAGAACGGTATCTTCCCGGTTGACGATCTGGCTAAGCAGTATATGGCAGAACATTCCAAGAGAGATTACAAGGTATATGAGGCAGATGCGGACGCTGTTTATGATGAAGAATATACGATCGATCTTTCAACCTTAAAGTCAACGATCGCATTTCCACATTTACCGGAAAATACAAAGACCATTGACGAGGTCGGCGATATCAAGATCGATCAGGTTGTGATCGGCTCTTGCACCAACGGCAGATTTGAGGACTTAAAGACAGCGGCAGAGATCTTAAAGGGCAAGAAAGTCAAGAAGGGCTTACGCGTTATCGTGATCCCGGCAACCCAGCAGATCTATCTGGATGCCATGGAAGCAGGTTTCATCCGTACCTTTATTGAGGCTGGTGCCATTGTTAGTACACCGACCTGTGGTCCGTGTCTGGGCGGTTATATGGGAATTTTGGCAGCAGGCGAACGATGCGTTTCGACAACTAACCGAAACTTTGTCGGACGTATGGGACATGTAGATTCCGAAGTATATCTGGCAAGCCCGGCAGTGGCAGCAGCAAGTGCTTTGACAGGTAAGATCAGCGGACCGGAAAACGTATAAGAGGTGAGAATATGAAAGCAGCAGAAGGAAAAGTATTTAAGTTTGGCGATAATGTAGATACCGATGTTATTATTCCGGCGAGATATCTGAATTCATCAGATCCAAAGGAACTGGCAACACACTGTATGGAAGATATCGATGCAGATTTTGTAAAAAAAGTAACGCCGGGAGACATCATTGTGGCAACCAAGAATTTTGGATGCGGATCATCCAGAGAACATGCACCGATCGCGATCAAGGCAGCCGGCGTATCTTGTGTGATCGCAGAGACCTTTGCGAGAATTTTTTACCGCAATGCCATCAATATCGGACTTCCGATCGTAGAGTGCCCGGAGGCGGCAAAAGATATTTCGGATGGAGACGAGGTATATGTTGATTTTGACAGTGGTCTGATCACCAATAAGACGACCAATAAGACCTATCAGGGGCAGGCGTTCCCGCCATTCATGCAAAAGATCATTGACTGCGAAGGACTTGTCAATTATATCAATCAGAAATAAAAGAATGTGAAAAGACCCGGTCTGTTTGACAGATCGGGTCAAGTTATATGACAAAGGAATCGATATAATCCAGATAAGTCTGGGAGAGTTTTAGTGCCGAATAAACATCGGCATATTCCCGGGCAGACAGGTCTGCGATATAGTTCTGGATAAAATTTTTCTGGATGCCGTGATCTCTGGCGTAGTCGACCGCCTTGTTGTAGGCGATGGCAGCCTTGATCTCCGTTGTATATTTTCCAATGATGACATCACCATTGAGGTGGAGCCTGGCAACAAAGAGGCATTTGCCCTTTTTCTCGGTCTGGGTGATGCCGTGATAGGCGTTGATGATGCGGATATTGGCATAGCGGTAATCGGTCGAATCCCCGTTGACAAAGACATAATCCCGTCCGGCTACACCGTAATTCTTGATGCCATAGCGTTGGGCGATATTGTATTGCATGCCATAGTCATTGACAAAGAGGTGATTGCCGCGCCGCATGATCTTATGGCTGGAATAGTAGAAAAGATCGTCATTGTCAAATTTGAGATCATAATCTGCCTCCAGATAATAGGAAAAAAATCCCTTTTGCAGGTAGATCGGTGTTTTGATATACATGCCGTGATCCCGGAAATTCAAAAGGCTGATGGCTTTTTCAAAAGACAGGTGGCGGATGCGGGAAGTGTAGTTTTCCGGCGTGATCGCAGGGCTGGATAAGATGTCCATGGCTTCCCGATAGATGGCGTGGGCGATGGCAGCATCAGAAGAAGAACCAAGGCTGATATGCTTGGCATGATAAGTCAGGCTGGCACGATAATAAAGAGAGCCATCTTTTTTTGAGGTTTGATATACGCCGGTTGACATAAATTCCTTCCTTTCATTATTTATATGGCATTTATTATAGCATAAGGGTCTGGATTTGAGAAATCCTACGTTGACACGGCTTTTGGGTATAACGTATAATGGAAATCAGCGTAGTGACGTGTCAAAGTTACAAACGAAGTGAGTGAAGAAAAAGGAAGAGGTAAGAAAATGGAATTACAGTATGTAAGCACAAGAGATGCATCTGAAGTGGTGAGCGCATCACAGGCGATCTTAAAAGGATTGGCAAATGGTGGCGGATTGTTTGTCCCAACCTTTATTCCAAAATTGGATGTGAGTTTGGAAGACTTGAGCAAGATGACTTATCAGCAGACAGCCTATGAAGTCATGAAACTCTTTTTGACAGATTTTACCAAGGAAGAGTTGGAAAACTGTATCAACCGCGCTTATGATGCCAAGTTTGACACCGAGGAGATCGCACCTTTGGTATATGCAGACGGCGCTTACTATCTGGAACTGTTCCATGGATCTACCATTGCCTTTAAAGATATGGCATTATCTATCCTGCCGCATTTGATGATCACATCAGCCAGAAAGAACCAGATCAAAAATGATATTGTCATTCTTACTGCGACCAGCGGAGATACCGGAAAGGCTGCCCTTGCCGGATTTGCAGGCGTAGAGGGCACCAAGATCATTGTCTTTTATCCAAAGGACGGTGTCAGCCCGATCCAAAAGCAGCAGATGGTGACCCAGACAGGGGACAACACACTGGTTGTTGGGATCGACGGCAATTTCGATCAGGCACAGACCGGTGTGAAAAAGATGTTTGCTGACGAAGATCTGAAAAAGGAACTGGACGCAGCAGGCTATCAGTTCTCATCTGCCAATTCCATCAATATCGGACGTCTGGTACCGCAGATCGTATATTATGTCTATGCATACAGCCGTCTGCTTGCCAACGACAAGATCAAGGCGGGAGAATCGATCAATGTGGTTGTGCCGACAGGAAATTTTGGAAATATCTTAGCAGCTTATTATGCTAAGAACATGGGACTTCCAATTGATAAGTTAATCTGTGCATCAAACGAAAACAGAGTATTATATGACTTCTTTACAACAGGTGAATACGACAAGAACAGAGAATTTATTCTTACAAACTCACCATCAATGGATATTCTTATTTCAAGTAACCTTGAAAGATTTCTTTATGACCTTACAGGTTGTGACGATAAACTTGTCGGCGAATGGATGAAAGAGCTTAACACTAATGGCAGCTATGAAGTTTCAGCTGACGTTAAGACAAAAATGCAGGAAATGTTTACTGCAGGTTGCTGTGATGATGCAGAAACAATGGCTACAATTAAAAAGTGTGCGTCTGAATATGATTATGTTATTGATACTCACACTGCCGTTGCAAAGTCTGTTTACGATAAGTATGTTGCTCAAACAGGCGACACAACAAAGACAATTATTGCATCAACTGCAAGTCCGTTCAAGTTTACAAGAAGCGTGATGGATGCGATTGATAAGAAGTATGATGCAATGACAGATTTTGAACTTGTTGACGAACTGAGCAAAATTGGAAATGTTAAGATTCCAAATGCCATCGAAGAGATCCGTACCGCAGAGGTAAGACATAAGACCGTATGTGAAGTGGATGAGATGCCAAAGGTTGTAAAAGAATTTTTGAACGTGAAATGATCGTGCAGATTTTTAGCATTTGTATCTTATTAAAACGATAATAGAAAAAATAAGGCTGTCTGATAAAACTATCAGCAGCCTTATTTTTGTGACCTGAAAATTGATTTTCTATTGATACAATTCCATTATTATTTCTTCAATTCAAAAATGAAATTAACAACACCAAACGGATACATGACCTGAAGTAAATAAGATGAACTGGACAATTCAATCAATTCGTCAGAAACAACTTCAGGAGCCTCTAATGTTAATTCTTTTCCGAGTGTATTTGAAATATTCACATTATATAATCCGTTATGAAGATTTAAGAAATCTTCCAGAGAAGCCTGAACGTATTCATCAAACTCTGTAAATTCCTCATTTACGTATCTGGATGCAAAGCTGATACAGGTTGTCTCAGGCATATCCAGATAAACTTTAGCGGATAAATCGCCATGGATCGTCTGCGAAACACAGTAATTTACAGGATACTCTTTGCATGGGTTAAAACACAGCGGAGTGAAATCATCCCCGATAAAACGCGTCAGATCATTGAACAGCAATCGCATATAGGAAGCATTGTATTCGTCTGCAGCTACATCAGTTGTATGGAAGAAATTTGCAAGAATCCGGTCAAGATCATCCTGTTTTTCGTTGCTGTAATCTAAATCCGTTAATTCATTTTCGGATTCATAATCAACGATCAGTGTTTCCAGCTGCGTATTAGTAATATAACCTTCATCTACAAGTGTCTGTCCTAATAACAGAAAATCAGGATACTGTGTCTTGACAAGCTCATCGACCTGTTCCTGCGTCAGATATCCCTCGCGGACAGCCAGATCGCCAAACCGACAATCGTTATGTGTCTGTGAAATGATGACATTATCTACTTCATTTGCAGTCATATATCCCTTCATAATGGCGAGAGTGCCAAGCTTCATATGCTGGGAGGATTTTTTGCCAAGGGCACTGAGCAGCTGATCTTTTGTCACTACATTGTGAGATAATAAAAATGTTCCAAAAAACTGTGCGTACATATTTTATCTCCCTTCAAATCTTGAGGTAAGGATGCTGTGCAGCTGCTCTGGATTTAAAGGCTTCTGGATAAAATCCTTTGCACCGGCTTCAATGGCGGAACGCAGCTGTGACTGTGTTCCGACAGAAGAAACGATAATGATCTCTGCGTCTTTGTCGAAATCAATAATTTCACGGATTGCTGCATTGCCATCTTTTACTGGCATAACGATATCAAGAAACGATAAATCAGGCTTTTCCTTTTTATAGATATCAATTGCATCCTGTCCGTTAGATGTCTCGAAAAAAGTTGGTGTACCATATTTTGAAATAAAATCTTTTAACTGCTTTCGTGCAAGTATGGAATCATCACTAATAAGAATTTTTGCATTGTCTAGTCTCATAGTAAATCCCCTTTTCCTAATTTGTTTATAGAATCTATTTTACACTAAAAAAAATTCGCATGCAATTGTAATATGCAAAAATAATGTTGTTTTTTCCCGAAAAAATGCAAAATAGGAATAGATTTTGTCCTTGAAACTTAAGGTTGAAGAGATTATAATGAGTACATCTTTGTAAAATTATGTAAGATCAGAAATGGAAGGGTAAAAGAAGATGGATGTAATGCTTGTATTTGATGCTGTGGTTGCATTGTTTGGTGCCTATATGATAGGGTCAGCGCTTCATATGAAGAAGAGTGGCAGGATTAATTCCATGGTGCTGGCACAGGAAGAGTTAAAAAAAGTGAAAGATACAAAGGGATTCATTGAATTTTTGTATTGGCGGGAGATGTTGTTTGGTGCGCTGGTATTGATCGTTGGTTTTCTTGGAGTCTTAAATGAGACCGTTATGCCGATTGGAAAAGCAAGTATCCTGGAAGTGATCATTTTCCTTGCAGCTTTCATCTGGTTTCAGAATTCATTGGCGAAAGCGCGAGAAAAGTTTTTACATTTATAATATGAGTTACATAAAAAACAGTTGTCATGGAAACAGACCGGAACCGGTAATATCCGGTGTGTTCCCAGTGGCAACTGTTTTCTTATTTTAACGTTCCTCCATAGGAACATAAGCTTTTCGTTCGCCAACATTCTTGTATGCAGGACGCATGATCTTGCCGCTGTGTGCCACTTCCTCAAGACGGTGTGCACTCCAGCCGGAGATTCGTGCAATGGCAAAAATCGGTGTGTAAAGTTCTACCGGGAGTCCTAACATGCTGTAGGCGAAGCCGCTGTAAAAGTCAACGTTTGGACTGACACCCTTGTAGATCTTACGTTCTTTTGCAATGATCTCAGGGGCAAGCCGCTCGACCGTTGCATAGAGTTTGAATTCTTTTTCATAGCCCTTTTCTTCGGAGAGTTTTTCTACGAAAGAGCGGAAAATAACAGCTCGTGGATCGGAAAGTGAGTAAACCGCATGTCCCATACCATAAATTAGACCAGCGTGGTCGAATGCTTCTTTATGCAACAGTTTTGTCAGATAATCTGCAATCTCATCCTCGTTTGACCAGTCTTTCACCTGTTTTTTCATATCATCAAACATTTTTACAACTTTGATATTGGCACCACCGTGTTTTGGCCCTTTTAAGGAACCTAAAGAGGCTGCAATCGCGGAATAGGTATCGGTTCCGGAGGAAGATACCAGATGCGTGGTGAATGTGGAGTTGTTACCACCACCGTGCTCCATATGCAAGATCAGGGCGGTATCTAACAATTTCGCTTCCAGTGGTGTGAATTTACTGTCAGCGCGGAGAATATGTAAAATATTTTCTGCAGTAGAATATTCTTCTTTTGGAGGATGGATAAATAAGCTGGCACCATCGTGATAATGCTTATATGCCTGATAACCGTAAACAGAAAGCAATGGGAATAAACTGATCAACTGAAGACATTGTCTCAATACATTTGGAAGAGAAATATCATCCGCCCTGTCATCGTAGGAGTAAAGTGTCAATACACTTCGTGCAAGGGTGTTCATCATATCCCTGCTTGGCGCTTTCATGATGATGTCACGTACAAAACTGGTAGGCAGTGTGCGGTATTTGCTCAGCATGTTAGTGAATTCTTTTAGTTCGTCTTTTGTTGGAAGACTGCCAAACAGAAGAAGATAGGTACATTCCTCAAATCCGAAATGGCTGTTCTCGTCAATTCCGGCAATAATATCTTTTACATTATAGCCGCGGTAATAGAGTTCGCCGTCTGCCGGCTGGGATACTCCGTCCACGATCTTTGTCGAACATACATCAGAAATCTCGGTCAGTCCAACGAGCACACCTTTACCGTTTATGTCACGCAGCCCGCGTTTTACGTCGTATTTGCTATATAATTCCGGATCAATGACAGAACATTTGGCACTTAACTCAGACAGATGCTCTAACTCCGGTGTTATCTCACAAAATGGATTATTTTTTGTCATTTAAAGCCCTCCTTCAATTTATCACGTTAACTTATAATAGCATATGTACTAAAATTAATACAAGAAAATTGTTCCAAATTTAAAAAAATTTAAAAAATTTTTAGAAAAAGTTTACATATAAACATGAAACTTCTTAATTATTCCTATACTTTCGGGAGATATTAGATTAAAATAAAGAATGTAAATAATTTGTCATTTGTTGGAAAAAACAGTATAAAAATGAAAAACAGGAGTTTGACAGGATGGAAGCGGAAGAGTTAATAAAAGCAGCTATGGAGGCAAAGGAGCATGCGTATGTCCCATATTCCCATTTTCGGGTTGGAGCGGCACTTCTAACAAAAAGCGGTAAGGTTTATCAGGGATGCAATATTGAAAACGCAGGATATTCTCCGACAAACTGTGCGGAGCGTACAGCATTTTTTAAGGCAGTCTATGAGGGAGAGCGTGAGTTTGCAGCAATTGCAATCAATGGAGATGGAGACGATTATCTGTATCCGTGCGGTGTGTGCAGACAGGTCATGGCAGAATTCTGCGAGCCGGATACGTTTCGAATTTTTGTTTCCAAAAAGAATGGAGAATATCGGGAGTATACGCTTGGGGAATTGTTTCCGGGTGCATTCACAAAGGACGATATAGAAAAAGCCAGAGTTTACTAGGTGGAACATGTTTTTGCCATTTTGTCAATGGATAAAACTACAAGAAAAAAGTAGTAATTTTGGTAGTATTTTTTACGTTCCGGCATTAATTTTTGCTTGTGAATCAGGGAACATTAAAGTATAATAAGACTATCAAAAAACAGCCTGGGATGTACGACACCCTACTATTTTGAACCTACATTTACTTTAAACGGGATTCCAACATTTTCAATTGGATGCCAGGCCTCAGTAATTCGCTACGGCGGCGGGGGAAGGCAAAAGCTTGATTGAGGTTACCCACCTAGCGTTGGCTAGGAGTCAAAATTGTAGGAAACGGCATTTTGGGTATTACGAAAGAATTAGGGAAGTACGAAAGAATTTGGAAGTACAGAAGAAGTTTTGAAGACACAAAAGCGTTTACAAGACACAGAAGATTCGTAGTGAGGTACAAAAGATTCCAAAAGTACAAAAGCATTTTTGAAACACAAAAGAATCATAAAAGTACCAATGAAGATAGAAGTTACACACGAGAATAAAACAGAAGATACAAAAGCGAGAAGCTGCTTTCTTAGAAAGCAGCTTCTTTTTAGGTAGTGCGTGAGGGGGAAAGTGCATTTGAAAAGAAAAATCGGACTGCTTGTCATTTTGTTACTGATATTGTCTGGCATGCTATTTGCAGGAACGAAAAAAGGGTATCATAAAGACGTTTATTCAGAACACAATGTTTCGGTGGAAGAGGTGCAGGATGAACTGTCTTTTTCTATATATAAGGAGATGGACTGGGAGCAGATATTGTTACAGAAACAGGAGTATCTGACAAAAAAGGCTGCCAGCGAAATTTTAGAGTTTCTTGGATTAAAGGATTACATACAACTTCCAGAGAAAAGTGAGAACGCTGCGCTAGACCGCGGGGAGTGGAACGCTGTTTATACAGAAATCCTTGCTTATCTCGATGATGAAAAAACAGTTACAACACAGGATCTGTTGCTGATGGATGTGATTGAATCGGACAGCGGATGCATTCTGGTCACGAATGAGGGGGATTATCCATCAAAGTTTGGACAACATTTTCTCACAGCATGGGATAATTACCGATTGTATTTGCTGGATGGTAAATGTGTTGGAATTGCGGGGATCAGTGAAGAGGAAGCCCTGGTAGATAATACTTATATAAAGTCTGTCGAAGAGGGAACACTCACTTTTTTATCCGGCGGCGCAGAATATGAGATTCCTGTGGATATATCGGAAAAAGATGTGACAGAAGGCGTGGCAGATCTTATTTTTTCAGATGGAAAGCTTCAGATCGTGCGAAAAAAAGAACAGGAGATCGGTGGAAAATTATTGTCCTATGATGAAAATACGATAGAGATTGAAGGCTATGGAAGAGTCTCCCATACTGGGAAGATCCCGGTTTATGAACTTTTAGAAGGGGAAGATGTCACGGAGAGTTCGATTTCGAAAGTGGTTCTCGGAAACATGGAAGTATCCTATGTGATCGGGGAAGAAGAAGTCTGTGCAATTTTGATCAGGACACCGGCAGTAATCGAAAATATCCGGGTTCTGTTACTGGCAGACGATGGTGGAAAATTCCGCTCCGCAGTTTATCTGAAAGCAGATGTTGATGCAAGTATTAAGTTTGGTGAAACTGTGTCGGACTATGCGGCGGGAACGCTGCTTGATGTAAGTACATGGTTTACAGAACGTGATGATACATTTTCCATTCAGCCTGCGACGGAGACTGGAAAGATTTTTCTGTGTGATGAAGTGGGAAATACCATCTCAAACGGATATTCCGGCAGTGTGGAGGTGCGCCGTTACGAGGAGGGCTACACCGTTGTGAACAGTGTTCCGTTTGAAACTTATCTTACCGCAGTGGTTCCAAGTGAGATGCCATCTACCTATGAAAAAGAGGCATTAAAGGCGCAGGCAGTCTGTGCGAGAAGCTATGCCTATATTCAGCTTATGAGGGCAGATCTGGCGGCTTTCGGAGCACATATCAACGACAGTACATCCTATCAGGTTTATAACAAAGCAGAGGCGGGAGAGGCATCCAGACAGGCGGTGGAGGAGACAAAACATGAGGTAATGACTTATGCGGACGAAGTGATCGAAGCATATTATTTCTCGACGTCTATGGGTTACACGGACACCGCAGAGGTATGGAATCTGGAAGAGATGGAAAACTATGGGTACCTGAAAAAAGTATGCTTAAATACGCCGGAGACAGATATTGATCTGTCAGATGAGAAAACATTTTTAGATTATATCCGGAAACCACAGACAGGATTTGACAGTGAGATCAAGTATTATCGCTGGAGTGCACAGGCGGATTTTAACGGAAAAGAAGCCGGAATCCGGCAAATTTTGGAAAACAGGCATTCCATTTCTCCAAGGAACGTGATATATTATGAATCTAATGGTAAAAATGAGACGGACTCCATGGCAGATTTTGGAAAGCTGAAAGGCATCGAAGTGGAGAAACGGAGTGCGTCAGGTTCCATCCTGACGTTACGGCTTTCCTATGAACATGGAATGGTAAAAGTTTTTTCCGAGTATAATATTCGTAAAGTACTAGGACTTGGCGCGGCAAACATTGCGTATCAGGATGGAAGTGAGAGTGCTGAGGTGACGATTCTGCCAAGTGCGTTTGCCAGTCTTGTGAACGAAGCAGACGAAACATACACTCTATATGGCGGAGGTTACGGACACGGACTTGGCATGAGCCAGAATGGTGCCAATGGTCTGGCGAAAACCGGGATGACTTATAAAGATATTTTGAATTTCTTCTATAAAGATATCTCAATCACCAGTCTGGCAGAAAAATGATCTGCGTATCAGGAAGATGAAGTGCGGAGCAAACACAAATTTACTTATTATAAACTACAGTAACAATGGAGGAAAGAAAATTGATCTGGAAGATTATCGGAAACGGAAAATCTTTTTTTGATAAATGTAAGCGGGATAAGATTAATGCATATTCTGCCCAGTCAGCATTTTTTATTATATTATCGACAATCCCATTTTTGATGGTGTTTTCTTCCCTTCTTCAATACACACCGATCACAGAGGGGACTTTGTTAAAATTGTATCAGACGGCATTGCCGGATTACGTTTCAGCATTTCTGATCTCAATTACAGATGAAGTATATAACCGTTCAGTTGGAATCATCTCCATAACGGCGATCGTGGCAATCTGGTCTGCTGCCAAGGGAATCCAGTATATGACCGATGGACTGAATTCGGTCAATGACCTTGAGGAAAACCGCAACTGGTTTGTGCTAAGACTCTGGGCAATCGTCTATACGATCGTGTTTTTGTTTGCAGTTGTATTTACACTTGTAGTATTGGTATTCGGAAATACGCTGCATGACCTTGCAGTAGAGTATATTCCATTGCTGCAGAGTATCACGGATCTGATCGTGAAATTTCGTGGCTTTGTGCTTTTTGGTATTTTATTTGTATTTTTTGATATTATTTTTACTATGCTGCCAAACAAAAAACTGACGTTTAAAAGCCAGATCCCGGGGGCTGCGATCTGCGCAGTGGCTTGGTATGTGTTCTCGTTTGCATTGTCCATTTATGTGGATTATTTCAATGGCTTTTCCATGTATGGAAGCCTTACAACGATCGCACTGATCATGCTCTGGCTGTATTTTTGTATGTATATTATGATGATGAGTGCAGAAGTGAACGTGATCTTCAATGAAAGCTTCCGGAAATGGCTCAAGCGTGACCGGACAAAGAAAAAAAGGGTTGAGTTTTGAAAAATGCTGTGTTAGAATAGCAATTGAATTTGATGCTGATCATGGGCATCAGAAATAGGAAAAGGCTATGAATGTGTCAGTAGAGCACTATACTTTTTAAAGAGAGAGCAGGTCACCGGCTGAAAGCCTGCTTAAGGTAAGATAGGAATCGAATTTCCCACAGGAGCCGCATTTGTGAAAACAGGGGATCTTGTAAATAGCAGATGACGCCTGATACACGTTACGTATCTACAAAGTGCTTTTCTTCGGATAAAGAAGAGAAGAATCAGGGTGGTACCGCGGAATCATTCGTCCCTACTAAGGGAGGATGGTTCCTTTTTTATGTCCTGAAAGATGTTTATGAAAAAGGAGAAATGAAGATGAAAGACAAATTGCAGCAGATCAGAGAGAAAGCAATTGCAGAGATCGAGGGATCTGACGGATTAGAGCGTCTGAACGAAGTCAGACAGGCAGTGCTTGGCAAAAAAGGTGAACTTACAGCAGTATTAAAAGGAATGAAAGATGTCGCACCGGAAGACAGACCAAAAGTAGGCCAGTGGGTAAACGACACACGTTCTGCCATTGAGACTGTTCTCGAAGAAAAAATGAAGATATTAGAGGCAGATGCCTTAAAGAAAAGATATGAGGCTGAGAAGATCGATGTTACGATGCCGGCAGTGAAACATGAAAAAGGAAATCTTCATCCTGTCACACAGGTTCGAAACCAGTTGATCGACATCTTCGCATCCATGGGATTCGAGGTTTATGAAGGTGCAGAGATTGAGACAGATTACTATAACTTCACAGCATTAAACACACCACAGGATCACCCGGCAAGAGATATGCAGGATACCTTCTATCTTTCACCGGAATTCCTGCTTCGTACACAGACATCCGCAGGACAGATCCACGTTATGGAAGCAAAGAAACCACCGATCAAGGTCATTTCTCCTGGTAAAGTATTCCGCTCGGATGATGATGCGACACATTCCCCAATGTTCACACAGATGGAAGGTCTGGTTGTAGATAAGGGAATCACACTTTGCGATTTAAAGGGAATGTTAGATGAACTTGTGAAGAAGATTTTTGGCAAAGAGACAACAACACGTCTCCGTCCGTCTTACTTCCCATTTACAGAACCATCTGTAGAAGTAGATGTAAGCTGTTTCC
>ERZ840371.2437-NODE-2437-length-16767-cov-5.657133_pt1 | contig 16767 bp, 10 predicted proteins | sample MGYA00519937_ERZ840371 | MGnify/ENA primary metagenome ERZ840371 (study PRJEB31850, sample SAMEA3708873) | human gut metagenome | biome: human gut; feature: human-associated habitat; material: faeces | place: China | collected 2014 ... | reverse complement strand
TTTCAGACTGAACACGGCTTATCAGCCCTTGATTTTCCATTCTTTCCAGCATCGTAGTAAGAGATGTTATCGCTAATCCGCATTTAGTCGAGAGTGACCTGATTGAGATACCATCCTCCTGCCACAGCACATAAAGAATACGTCCCTGGGCTCCATTAAACGCATCAATATTCTTTTCACTGAGAATCTTCTCGAAAATCCGGTCTCCAAGCTGTTTTATTTTGGTGACAAGAAATCCTCCATTCATTTCCATACAAAAGCTCCTATATAGTAGTTTATTAAAAACATACTATATAGGAGCTTTATTGTCAAGAGTTTATATGTCTTAATAGGTAAATTCCGTTTTTTTCAATTCTCCAAACTGGAATTGTTAGTTCGAAAATGCTATACGATACATTTCATCTTGTTCTAGTACAGTAAATAAAAATTAACAAAAACAAATGATGTTATGGTATGATGTTAGTATCTTTAAGGAAAGAGGTGCTCATTATGCCACGTAAAGCGGAAACATTAAAATTACAAGATGGAGACTATGAATATCTCCGCTCATTAATTAAGCAAAGAACCATTCAGGCGCAGGTGGTAATCAGAGCACATATTTTACTTGATAAGGCAAATGATGTTACAACAAGAGATATTGCTCGCATTTATGATTTAAGTACCGCATCAGTTCAGCGTTGTATCAACAAATATATAGAAGGTGGTACGGATCGTGCTTTATTTGATGATCAGCGTTCTGGCAGACCTACCGAAATCACGGATGATACAGTTGCATGGATAATCGGTGTAGCCTGTCAGTGACCAGCAGACTTAGGATATTCGCAAGAATTATGGACACTTAAAAACTTGCATCAACATATCCAAAGTCATGCTGAAGAGGCTGGGTATCTAAGACTGAAAACTATCACTAATTCAATGGTGCAGAAGATTCTTCAGCGTTCTGATATAAAGCCATTTAAAATCAAGTATTACTGCGAGAAGCGTGATCCTGATTTTGAGAGCAAAATGCATAATGTGCTTGTTGTATATAAACAAGTCAGTATGCAGTTTGCTGAAAACGGTAAAATAATAATACCAACTGATAAACCTATGGTTCACACTATATCCTGTGATGAAAAGCCCGGGATTCAGGCAATTGCGACTACAGGATCTGACCTGCATCCAACAAAGGAAAATGGCTGTGTTATGCGTGATGCAGAGTACAAACGTCTCGGAACATTGTCCTTGATTGCCGGGATTGATCTTCTTACAGGAGAAGCTATTCCCATAGTAAGCGAGACACACAAAAGTTCAGATTTTATCAATCTGCTTAAAATGTTGAATGAAAAATACCCAGAGGGTGATATCATTCGAATTGTTTGCGACAATCATTCTGCTCATAAATCAAAGGAAACCAGAAACTTTCTTGCAACATGTCCGGAAGGACGTTTTGTATTTGTGTTTACACCCAGGCATGGTTCATGGCTCAACATGATTGAGAGTTTCTTCAGTAAAATGGCAAAGCAAATGCTCAAGGGAATCCGTGTGGATTCCAAACAGGAACTCGAGGATCGCATCTACTTGTATTTTGAAGAAGTGAATCGAGAGCCAGTCGTTTATCATTGGTCATATAAATTAGATGATATCAGTGTAGTTGAAGCACAAGAAGCAGGTGTAAAATCCAACGATAATTGTTTTAGTTAATTATTATCTGATGTACTAGTTAACGGTTTTGGGATTCCGAAAAAGTATTGAAATCATACGGAGGATAAAAACAGCATGAAAACAAGATTTCGATTAAGAAAATTGATGAAGACTTCGACATTTCGACTGATATTGATTGTAATATTAGTTATTATTCCATTTAATATACTGACAATTACCTTGAGTAATACGGTTGTCAATGAAGTGGAAAATCAGATTTCTCAGGAAAATCAAAGTGCATTAGAACTTTATATGAGCCAGATAGATGATGCGATGGGGAGAATTTCTACGAAAATTCATTATGAAACCAGAAATAATATCAATTTTGGACGTTTGAACACAAAAGAGATTACAACAGCTAAAGAGTATTATACTCAACTTCAATCAGTGGTATTTTTACAAAACGATTATGAAGATATTCTTATGGATAATATGTGGATTACTGGCATTTATTCCATTTTTCCTGAGAAAAAAATAAATATTGTGAAAGCAGATTCGGTACCATACAAAACAGAATTGACGGAATATATTCAGAGTCAGATAGATAGCAAAGAAGTGCCATTGATTGGAACATGGAAGATAATTCAATTTAGTGATACAACATTGTTGATTTTGATGTCGAATTATAAAAATGCTTACTATGGAGCATGGATCGATTTAAATGAACTTGCGAATACACTGAATCTAAAGGATAGCAATGATGGTAATATAAAAGTGCTTACAGATGATTCAGGGAATGTATTATATACAAATAAAAACGGTTTAGAGAAGATTGACCTAAATAATATTTCAAGACGATATGATGGGGTTAATTACGTATTAGTAAAAGCACAGTCAAATTATGTAAATCTAGAACTTGTACAGATTATGCCGAAAAGTCAAATTACAAAGACACTGCCATTAATGATACAAATCCTGCAAGATGCATCCATTGTGGCATTAGGGATTCTTCCCATTATTATGTTCTCTATGCAGAAGTGGATTGTTCATCCAATTAATAGTTTGTCAAGAACAATGGAAAAAATTGAAGCAGGAGACATGGAGGTTCGTGTTAAAGAAGAAAACTCTGGAAGTGAATTTGAGCAGATTAACCGAAACTTTAATCATATGATGGACGAGGTGTCAAAGTTAAAGATAGATGTATATGAAGAAAAATTAGAAAAGCAACAGATAAAGATGCGATTTTTGAGCCAGCAAATTCAACCGCATTTTATTCTAAATGCAATGAATATATTGTATAGCTATGAAAAAGAAGAATATCCACTGATTCATAAAATGATACTTTGCCTATCAAAATATTTTCGCTATGTTGTAAATGCAAATACAGATTTTGTGGAATTGTCTCAGGAAATGAATCATATCAAAAATTATTTTGAAATTCAGCAGGCAAGATATCCAGATAATTTTTTCGCAATGGTAGAATATGATGAGGAAGTAGGGGATTGTCTGGTGCCACCATTATTAGTTCAGAACTTTGCAGAAAATGCAATAAAACATTCTTTGAAAATAGGAAATAGCATTGATATCATTGTAATTGCACAAAAGACAGAAGACAATTGTATTAGAATCCGATTATCGGATACTGGAGAGGGGATTAGTGATGAATTACTTCAGAAGGTAGAACTGTTTCGAAAAACGAGGCAGCAACAAGAAGGACTTGGTGTTGGAATTCAAAATGCAATTGAACGATTGGACATTTTATATAATGGATTGTCACAGTTTAAGATAACGAAAGAAAAACCGCATGGTACAAGAGTAGAAATTGTTGTGCCAATGATTCATAATAATGGAGAAGAACGAAGAAAGTTGGAGGATATCTGATGTTGCACATAATTTTAGTAGACGATGAAGTTGTATCAGTCAATGCATTAAAAAGAAGAGTAGATTGGAAATTATATGGAGTAGATGAAGTGTTTACTGCAAATTCCATGCATCAAGCCCAGGAGATTTTTAAAAAGGAAAAAATAGATTTTATGATTTGCGATATTGAGATGCCACAAGGTAGCGGTCTTGATTTATTTGAATGGGTCAAGATGTATTATCCAGAAGTGGAATGTATCTATGTGAGCTGCCATCCAGAATTTGAATATATCAGAAGAGCATTGCAGTTAGGAAGTGCTGATTATATTTTAAAACCCATTGATTATGAGGAATTAAATCAAATATTGACTCAGGTGGTAGAGCGAAGGAATAAAAAGCCGGAATTAGAACAAATCCCAGAACAGATTATTCATGACTTGGTTAAAAAAGAAGCGCAGGAAAAACAGGATGATGTAATACATCAGGCAAAGCATTATATTTTAAAGCACATTCAGGAAAATATCTATGTAGAGGAAATCGCGGATGAAGTACATTTGAATGCACAATATTTAATGCGTTTATTTCGAAAAGAGACTGGTTTTTCTATTTTGGAATACATTACGGAAGAGCGAATTAAACTTGCAAAAGAGTTACTGATTCAGACTGATTATCCGATTAACCGAGTTGCAGATAATGTTGGATATGGAAATTATTCCTATTTTACCAAAATATTTAAGAAGAACGTTGGACAGGCACCTGCGGCTTTTCGAAGTGAACGAAAAAATAATATGGAAGAATATAAATAAGAACAGTAGCGTTAGAAAGAACATGAAAAATGTACTTTTTAACGCTACATTTCATTTGGCTACAAGAAATATGTTAAAGTGACGGAAAATAGAATAGAAATATAATGAATAATGGTTAATAGTCATAATCGTGTTAAAAGTATGACGTAATTGTGCTATAAAAGTGCTAATAAAATTGTTAGGATATATACATGAAGTCGGTACGGTTTTAAGTGAAGAAAGAAGGAAGACGTGACAATGGTGTCAAACCGACATCGGAAAGAAAAGGAGAGAAGAATATGAAGAAAAAAGTATTGAGCATGTTTTTGACAATGACAATGGTTGCCGGACTTATTGCAGGATGCGGTGGTTCAGATGAGAAAACTGCAGGGGATAAGGCGGCAACAGTAGGAACTGAAACTGCTTCCGGAGCAGAAGAAGGAACCAAAGAAGCAGTCATCGATTTTGATGAAGATCCTTATCAGGTTGATATTCAGTTTACAGGATTATTCGAAGAGAACAATGATATTGAAAAAGTGGAAGAAGCACTTAATGCAATTACATTAGAAAAAATTAATTGTACCGTACATATTGTACCAACCTTTATTGGAGATCTTCCAAACAATACATCCCTTGCAGTCGCAGGTGGAGAAAAAATTGATATTGTAAATGTTGGACTTACACAGCCAATGGATGCCATGGTTCCGGATGGTTTGTTGCTTCCATTAGATGACTTATTAGCAGAACGTGGTCAGGCAGCACTTGCAGCAACAGAAGGTGTTGCACAAGCACAGAAAATAAATGGCGTTACCTATGCATTATCAGGATATCTTTATCCGGCTATAGCAGCAGGTTTTGTTTATAACAAAACAATGGCTGATGAATACGGTATTGATATGCATGATGGAATGACAATGGAAGATCTTTCATCCGCAGCTGAAATTTTAAAAGAGCACGATGTTGCACTTACAACTTTTGGTAATTCTGGTCAGCTAAATTATAAATTCTGGCATTCAACTGACAGTTTTGGCGATTCGGCTGCATATGGCGCAATTTTGGATCCGGCTAATAGCACTACTATTGAAAATGTATATGCATCTGAAGAATTTTTAGAGTTTGCAAAGATAATTAAAGAATGGAATGAAGCAGGATATCTTCCAAAAGAACAGTTAACAGATACTACTACAGTACAGGAATACTTTGGACAGCAGAAAGTTTTTGGAACAGCTACTTCCTATACACCGGATGCAATTGCATCTTGGATTACCCCTAATTTTGAAACAGGTATTGTTAAGATGTCAGATGGACTTATCAGCACGTCATCTGTAAGAGAATTTATGTTAGGTATTGCATCTACTTGTGAAAGACCTGACAAAGCAATGGATTTATTGAATTTAATATATTCTGATGCAGAAGTTGCAAATCTTCTTCAGTATGGAGTAGAGGGACTTGATTATGTAGCAGTTGAAGGAACAGAAAATGTTATTACAGTTGAAGGAACAGAAAATGCAGAACATAATGGTTATTATACAGGATTTTGCCGTTTTGGTGATGATATGAACCATAAGATTCAAGCTCCATTAACAGATACATATTATGATGATTTGAAAACATTTAATGATACTGCAAATACCTCAAAAACATTTGGTTACAGCTTTGATGCATCTGATTATTCTGCTGAAGCAGGTGCAATTGCATCTGTATTAGCTGAAAAGCTTCCAATGATCAACTCAGGGGATGTAGAAGACGTTGATGTAGCAGTAGAAGAACTTGTAAGTGCACTTCAGACAGCTGGTATTGATGATATTATCGCAGCAAATCAGAAACAGTTAGATGCTTATCTTGCACAGTAAAGGATAAACAGTTATTTAAGAACAATGAATTGATAGAAAGTAAGGAGAATTAGGTTGTCACATAAATAGTTACCTTCGAAAATGTTTGGTGACGACCTAATTCTTTTTAAAAGAAAAGAGGAAAAAATGAAGCAGACAAAAATAAAAAAGAGTAAAAAAAATATGTTTGTTCATTGGCTTCCATTTTACCTGATGGGGCTTCCAGGATTGGTATATTTATTTATCAATAATTACATGCCATTAGCTGGATTACAGATTGCATTTAAGAATTTCAACTATGCAAAGGGTATGTGGGGAAGTTCTTGGGCAGGATTAAAGAATTTTAAATTCTTATTCAAGAGTGGAGACGCATTCATAATGATTCGTAACACCTTGTGTTATAACATTGTGTGGATTTGCTTGGGAATCGTCGTTGGTGTTGGCTCTGCAATTTTAATCAATGAAGTAGTTAGTAAGAAAGCAAAAAAAGTTTATCAGACAACAATTTTATTGCCATATTTAATGTCCATGGTTATCATTGCGTACCTTGTTTATGCTTACCTGTCACCTACATCCGGATTATTAACAAAAGCAATTGAAGCAATTACTGGAAATGCACCGGCATTTTACCAGGAAAATAAATGGTGGCCATTCATTCTTACTTTTGTAAATCAGTGGAGAGGGATTGGATTTGGTATGATTTTATACCTGTCAAGTTTACTAGGAATTGATAATTCGTTTTATGAAGCAGCTGAGTTAGACGGGGCATCAAAATGGCAGCAAATTAAATTGATTACAATTCCTTTATTGAAACCAACTATTGTAATGCTGTTGATTTTAAATATGGGTCAGATTTTCCGTTCTGATTTTGGATTATTCTATCAGGTTCCTATGATGCAGGGTGCATTATCTGCAAGTACACAGACGATTGATACTTATGTATACCGTGCATTGTTACAATTAAATGATGTGGGTATGTCATCAGCAGCAAGTTTTGTTCAGTCAGTCGTTGGATTTATTTTTGTTATTGCAGCAAACAAAATCGTAACTAAGATTGATAAAAGCAGTGCGTTATTCTAAAGGAGGATGAAAAAATGAGATCAAGTAGTAAAAAAAGATGGTCAATTGCAGCCAATATTATACTTTCTATCTGTTCCTTTTTAGCAATAATGCCTTTTTTGCTTCTTATAATTGCATCATTAACAGATGATACCGTTGCGATGACAGATGGGTATTCTTATTTCCCGGCTAAATGGTCTTTAAGTGCATATGAATATATTGCAAATCAAGCAGAAATGATTGGTCGGGCATACTTTATGACAATCATTGTGACAGTCATTGGAACAAGTATAGGTGTTGTTATTACATCCATGCTTGCATATATGCTGGCACAGAAGAAACTGCCGGGAAGAAAAATACTCAATTTTATCGTAGTGTTTACGATGTTATTTAATGGTGGATTAGTACCGACTTATATTATGTACGTAAAGACGCTTCATATAAAAGACACGATTTGGGGATTGATTTTTCCAGGATTACTGATGAGTGGGTTTATGGTAATGTTGGTTCGTAATTATTTTGAAAATAGTATTCCTGAGGAACTATATGAAGCAGCTCGTATCGATGGAGCAAGTGAGTTTTATAACTTCTTTCATATTGCACTTCCACTTTCCGTTCCGATTCTTGCAACAGTCGGCTTGATGAGTGGTATTAATTACTGGAATGATTGGCAGAATGGTTTATATTATTTGAGTAATAAGAGTAAAAATTTGTATACGATTCAGAATATTTTAAATAATATTAATGAAAATGTTGCTTATTTGGCATCAAATGCACAAGCAGGTGTAAGCCTTTCAGATATACCTACGACAACGGTTCGTATGGCAATTGCTGTAGTTGGAATTTTGCCAATTATAATTGTATATCCTTTCTTCCAGAAATACTTTGCAAAAGGACTTACGATGGGAGCCGTAAAAGGTTAATATAGTAAGTTGAGTATCAAAATATATGTTTTATTTGGCACAAAAGCCGGGACATCTAAAAAAGGAATCGCTTGGCGGTTCTTTTTTAGAATAAATATACAGATAACAGGGAGGTAAGTATGAAATTAGTAACAACAAAGAATGGAAAAATAGAAGGTATACAAGAAGAAGGTTATTCTGTTTTTAAAGGAATTCCATATGCAAAAGCTCCGATTGGTGAATTGCGCTGGAAAGCACCACAGCCATTAGATAACTGGGATGGAGTGCTTAAGGCAGATTGTTTTAAAGCTAAAAGCATGCAGGAAGTTCATGAGGATCCTTTTTATGATAAAGAGTTTTACGAGGATCCTTCTTTTTCGGTGAACATTAGTGAGGATAGTCTGTACTTAAATATTTGGACTCCGGCAGATAAAGCAGAGGAAAAATTGCCGGTTGCTTTTTGGATTCATGGTGGAGCTTTTATGGGTGGCTATGGAAGCGAGAAGGAATTTGATGGAGAAGCACTTTGTAAAAAAGGGGTAATCTTAGTTACTATCAATTATCGTGTGAATATATTTGGATTTTTAGCACATCCATGGCTTTCTGCAGAAAATGAAAAAGGAATTTCAGGAAATTACGGAACGTTAGACCAGTTGATGGCTTTAAAGTGGGTATATGATAATATTGAAAATTTTGGCGGAGATAAGGAAAATATTACAGTTTTTGGACAATCAGCAGGTGCAATGAGTGTACAGACATTGATTTCTTCTGATCTTTCGGAGAATATGATAAAAAGAGCAATTATGCAGAGTGGCGGTAGTTATGGAAAAGGATTGCATCGTGATTTGCCTTTATCTGACGCAATGAAGTTTGGTGAACGATTTGTAGCGGCAACAGGAGCAGAATCGCTGGAAGAGCTGCGAGCCATGTCTTCAGAACAATTGAACGCTGCAATTGGACCTTTCCTTGGGGAAATGTTCAGCGTAGGAGAAGGATTAGTATTGATTCCTAATATTGATGGATACGTATTAAAAGATGGCTATTATAAGCTGATTGAGCAGAATAAAATTAAAAATATTCCATATATGATAGGTAGCAATTTAAATGATATCATGACTACAAAAGAGGACGTAGAAGCCGGAAAACCAAGTGTGCTTTATGAGGGAAGCCGAGAGTTTAGTTTTAAATTGGAGGAGAATGGTCATACACCTGCCTATGTATATCATTTCACCAGACAGCTTCCGGGAGATGATGCAGGTGCGTTTCATTCTGCAGAATTATGGTATATGTTTGGCACCTTAAATCGTTGCTGGAGACCATTTACAGAACAAGACCAGGAATTGTCAGAAGAGATGCTGATTTATTGGACGAATTTTATGAAAACAGGAAATCCAAATAGTGATGGATTAGAAAAATGGAAACCGTGTAGTAAGAAAGAAGCATTTATTATGACGTTTGATGTGAAGGAATAGATATTTAAGAGATAACTAATAAGAAATTGGGTAAATATTGGTAAAACTCAAAAAAATTGAGGTAGAAGGTGTTATGAGCAAATATACATTAGATTTGAAAGAATACGCTGCACTTGCAAGATTAGCATCCGCAGAGGGATGTGTTTTAGTAAAAAATGATAATAATGCACTTCCGTTAAGAAAAAAAGAGAAAGTAGCAGTGTTTGGACGAATGGCTTTCCATTATTACAAAAGTGGTCTTGGTTCTGGAGGGTTAGTGAATACTAGGTATGTAGTCAGTATTTTGGATGCATTAAAGGAAGAAAAAGATATTATTTTAGAGGAAGACTTATTAAATCTGTATGAAAAATGGATAAAAAAGCATCCTTATGACGAAGGCGAAGGATGGGGACGTGTGCCTTGGTCCCAGGCAGAAATGCCAGTAGATGATGTTGTGCTAAATGTTGCACAAAATGCAGATGCAGCATTAATAATTATAGGTAGAACTGCGGGAGAAGACCAGGATAATAGAAATGAGCAGGGAAGCTATCTTTTGACAGAAATTGAAAAAGAAATGATTGCCAATGTAAGTAAAGCATTTGAACGTACCATAGTGATATTGAATGTTGGAAATATCATCGATATGAATTGGGTGGAAGAATGCAACCCTTCTGCTGTCTTATATGCATGGCAAGGTGGGCAAGAAGGAGGACATGGAGTAGTGGATGTTCTGACAGGAAGAGTCAATCCGTGTGGAAAACTGACAGATACGATTGCAAGAAATATTGAAGACTATCCTTCTACTGCTAATTTTGGAGATGAAAAGAGAAACTTCTATAAAGAAGATATCTATGTGGGATATCGCTATTTTGAAAGTTTCGCAAAAGAAAAAGTAATATACCCATTCGGGTATGGATTATCGTACACTTCATTTGCCTTGGAAAGTAATATTAAAGAGATTACACGCGACAAAATCTGTATAGTTGTAAAGGTTACTAATACAGGAACTTTAGATGGAAAAGAAACAGTCCAGATATATATAAAATCACCACAAGGAATGCTTGGAAAACCTGAGCGTGCATTAATTGGTTTTGAAAAAACAAAAAAACTTGCAGCGGGAGCTACAGAAGAATTACTGATTTCCATCCCTAAAAAAACATATGCATCTTATGACGATAGTGGAGTGACAGGGTACCGTTCTTGTTATGTGTTAGAAGCAGGTGAATATGAAGTATTTGCAGGAACTGATGTCAGAAGTGCAGTAAGCTGTGGTAGTTTCTGGGAAAACTTTCTTGTAGTAGAAAAATTAGAAGAAGCTTGTGCACCAACCATAGACTTTGAACGAATACATCCTGTAGACGGAAAAGTTGCATTTGAAAAAGTGCCAACGAGAACAATAGATCCAGTTGTACGAAAAAAAAGAAGATGTGAAAAGGAAATTCCGTTTACTGGAGATAAAGGAATTTTACTTGGTGATGTTTACGAAGGTAACGCATCTTTGGACGAATTTGTTGCACAATTAGAGGACAAGGATTTGATTCATATGTTTTATGGAGAAGGAATGTGTAGTCCAAAAGTTACACCAGGAACAGCAGCAGCCTTTGGAGGAATTACAGAACGATTACAAGCCTTCGGCATACCAGCAGCATGTTGTGCAGATGGTCCTTCCGGAATTCGTATGGATTGTGGAACAAAAGCGTTTTCATTACCAAATGGAACAGCACTTGGCTGTACCTTTGATACAGCCTTGGTAGAAGAACTTTATTGTATGTTAGGAAAAGAACTTCGTAAGAATAAAATTGATAGTATATTAGGACCTGGTTTAAATCTCCATCGAAATCCATTAAATGGGCGTAACTTTGAATACATTTCAGAGGATCCATTACTTACGGGAAAAATAGGAGCAGCTCAGGTGAAAGGAATTGGATATTCAAATGTAACAGGAACTATGAAACATTTTTGCGCAAATAATCAAGAGTTTTCAAGAAATTATAGCGATTCTGTGATTTCAGAGAGAGCTTTACGTGAAATCTATTTAAAATGTTTTGAAATACCAGTCAAAGAAGGCGGCGCCCACGCGATCATGACTAGTTATGGTGCAGTAAATGGTATTTGGGCAGCCGGTAACTATGATCTTTGTACCACGATTTTGCGTAAAGAATGGGGATTTAAAGGAATTGTTATGACTGATTGGTGGTCAATGGCAAATGATGAAGGAAGTGAACCATCCAGAGAAAATCTGGCACCAATGATAACAGCAGGAAATAATTTGTATATGGTTACGCCAGATGCAGATGGAAGTGGGAATCAGGATAATCTTTTGGAAAAATTACAATCAGGTGTGTTGCAAAGGAGCGATTTGCAGAGAAGTGCGAAAGATGTTTTGAATTTTATTTTGAATGTACCGGCTATTGAACACAAATTAGGTAGAATTAGTCCAGAAGAATTAGAAGAAATGAATGCAAAGGAAGATAATGATTTTTCACCTGTTGATCTTAAATTTTATAAGGTTGATAAAAGTGGAGAAGAGGTGAAAATAGATGGAAGCAACATAATTACCAAGCGCGGAGAATGCTGGGTTGCTGGAATTGAAGTGACAAAGTTTGGCCTGTTTGAAATTTCTGTCACAATGAAATCTGAATTGGGATCATTAGCACAGCTTCCTATTAGTGTATTTTTAGATGGTACACATAAAACAACAATATCTATTCAAGGAACAGAAGGTAAGTGGGTGACCGAAACTAGAGAATTAGGTGTTATTGTTGGGAATAATCATTATTTAAAATTATTTTTTGGAGCGGATGGAATTGAGTTAGATGAGATTACAATCCATTTAGTGGAAGCAATAGAACTTCCTTTCTAATATATATCGAGTTCCATATTGTAGCAGAAGGTAACAATCACTGTCTGCCCTAGTGAACTATGGAGGAAGACGAAGAATAAGATTAAAGTGTTTGGAAAATAGAAAATACTATTAATAAGCCTAAATAGTACAAATAAAGTTCAAAGAGGAGTAACTATGGCTCAATATGAAGAAAAAATTAAAGATTTATTAGAACAGATGACATTAGAAGAGAAGGTTGGCCAGTTACAGCAATGTGGTCCATCATTAGTTGGAGCATTTGAGGTAAGTTTTTCTGAACTGTTAGACATGATGTTTGATGGAAAAATCAGTGAAGCGGAATTTGGTAGATTAATGAGCACAGCACAGGAAGACTTTCATGAGGAAGATTTGAGAGCTGGAAAAATTGGATCTTATAATGGAATTAAAAATGCAGCAACCGCAAACAAGTTACAAAAAATTGCAGTTGAAGAAACAAGACTTGGAATTCCGCTAGTATTTGGTTATGACGTTATTCATGGATATCGTACAATAATGCCAATTCCGCTTGCTGAAGCCTGTGCCTGGGATCCTGCTCTTTGGGAAAAGACAGCACGTGTTGCAGCAAAGGAAGCAACTGCAGCAGGAATTCATATGACATTTGCACCAATGGTGGATGTTGCAAAAGATGCTAGGTGGGGACGTGTCAGTGAAGGTGCTGGTGAGGACGCATATCTATCCTCATTATTTGGAATGGCAAAAGTAAAAGGATTTCAAAGTGAAGATCTGTCAAAAGAAGATGCGATGGTAGCCTGTGTAAAACATTTTGCGGGATACGGTGCAGCGGAAGCAGGCAGAGATTATAATCGTGTTGATATGTCAATGCAAAGATTTTACGAAGAATATCTACCACCATATGAAGCATGTATTAAAGCAGGAGCAAGAGCAATCATGCCGGCTTTTAATGATATCAATGGTGTACCTTGTTCTGTGAATAAATGGTTGTTAACAAATATTCTTCGAGAAAAATGGAGATTTGATGGAATGACAGTTTCTGATGCAAATGCTATTGCAGAATGTGTTAATCATGGCATTGCAGAAGACAAGTCAGATGCTTCTAGACAGGCAATTGAAGCAGGGATGGATATGGACATGTCCTCTAATTCGTATAGTGAAAGTTTAGTGCAATTAGTGCAGAATGGAGTAGTAAAAGAAGAGGTACTAGACAGGGCAGTTGCAGATGTGCTGCGAATTAAGTGCGAATTGGGACTTTTCGAGCATCCATATCAGACCAGTGAAGAACGGGAAAAGGAAGAATTATTAAAACCAGAATATCGCACACTTGCAAGAGAGACTGCTGGAAAATCAATGGTTTTATTAAAGAATGAAGGGGTCCTGCCATTGAAGAATGGAACAAGAGTTGGTGTTGTAGGTGGATTAGCAGATAATCGTGGTGAAATGACAGGAGCCTGGGCAATTGGGGCAAATCCGGAAGAATGTATTAGTATAGTAGATGCTTGTAATGTGCAAGGAATTGATTATATTTATACAAAAAATTTAGAAGAAATTGAAAACTGTGATGTTGTAGTTGTTTCGCTAGGCGAAACAAAAGATCAAAGTGGAGAAGCAGCAAGTCGTTCGGATATTACCATTCCGGAAGAACAGATGGAACTGTTAGATGAATTAGTAAAAAGTGGGAAACCAGTAATTACCGTATTGTTTAATGGCAGACCGTTAGCATTAGGAGCTGTTGCAGAAAAGGCAGATGCTATTTTAGAAGCATGGTATCCAGGCATAGAGGCTGGAAATGCCATTTTAGACATTTTATTTGGAAGGGTAAACCCATCAGCAAAATTGACTACAACATTTCCATACGCAAGTGGTCAATGCCCGATGTATTATAGTCATATAAATACAGGAAGGCCAGGTGGCAAAGGAAAATTTACATCTAAGTATTTAGATACACCATTAGAACCTGTATATCCATTTGGGTATGGACTAAGTTACACAACTTACAATTACCAGGACTTAGAAGTTGTGGAGTCCCGAGAGGCATTTATTGCTTCAGCAACGATAACCAATATTGGAGAAGTAGCAGGGGAAGAAATAGTACAGTGCTATATCAGGGATTTGGTTGCACAACGTGTTCGTCCAGTAAAGCAGTTAAAAGCCTTCGAAAAAATTAAATTAGATCCTGGAGAGAGTAAGAAAATTAGTTTCACAATTCCATATCAGGAATTGGGCTATTATAATAATGAGATGGAATATATTGTTGAGGAAGGTACTTTTGAAATCTTTATTGGAAAGAATTCAGAAGATTATCTATCACAAAAAATTGTTTTATACAGATGAGCATGATGTCAAAACAATAATGAGACCAAGTTCCGGTTGCCCGGCGATAATGCTTTTTTGTGGATCAGCCAAAAGCAAATAATAATTATGGAGAATTTATTGGAAGAGAATTAGTTGGGTTGACCAGAAATTGGATAATGATAAAAATCTAAAATGTATACTCATAGTAGAGAAATTAAAGAGTAAAAAAGTTAGAATATGTGATACATAATCCGATATTACCAGGGCTTTACCCAGAGCCATCCGCTTGTTGTGTGGACAATGATTTTTTTTCTGGTGACATCAAGCTTTAGTTTGTTTCCAGTTATTCCCGTTTTTCATGCAGATATGATGGAAAGCATAAATATTGAATAATGGAGGAATTGAAAAGATGTTTGATTACAAAGCAAAACCATTTTATTTATCAGATGAGGATATTCAGTGGGTAGAGAGTACCTATCCGAGCATGACACAGGAAGAAAAAATAGGACAGCTTTTTTGTCCGATTGAATTTTCAACTAGAGAAGAAGAGCTAAAAAATCTGGTGGAGAAAAAGCACATTGGTGGAGTACTTTACAGAGAAGGACGTGGTGAAGAAATTATGGAAAGCCACAGAATATTGCAAAAATACAGTAAAATTCCACTTCTTATAGCTTCTAACCTGGAAATGGGTGGAACAGGAGCTGCAGTGGAAGGAACTTTTTACGGACGGGAGATGTTGGTGGCGGCAACAGGAAATGAAGAACGGGCATATCAGCTTGGAAAGGTATCTTGTGCAGAAGGAGCTGCTGTTGGTGTAAACTGGGCATTTGCACCAGTTGTAGATATTGATGGTAACTTCCGAAACCCAATTTTAAACGTACGTACTTTTGGAGATGACAAAGAGCGTATAAAAAAGATGGGTGCTGCATATATGAGGGCAGCGACCGAAGAAGGTGTAGCAGTCTCCATTAAGCATTATCCAGGAGATGGAGTAGATGAGCGTGATCAGCATCTACTTACTTCTGTTAATTCATTAAGCTGTGAGCAGTGGGATGCATCCTATGGAGATATCTACAAAACCTTAATTGAAAAAGGGGCGCTTACGGTTATGGCAGGTCATATTGCATTACCTGCGTATGAAGAAAAATTTGATGGTAAGCCATGTGACAAGGTGATTCCGGCAACATTATCAAAAAATATATTACAAAAACTGCTGCGTGAGCAGTTGGGATTTAATGGATTAATTACAACAGATGCTACACCAATGGTGGGATTTACTTGTGCAGAAGAACGCCAAAAAGCGGTTCCTATGGCAATTGAAAACGGATGTGATATGTTCCTTTTTAATAAAGACTTTGAGGAAGACATTATTTTTATGTCAGAAGGAGTTAAAAACGGTTTGTTATCAGAACAGCGTTTAGAAGAAGCAGTGAAGCGTATTCTGGCAACAAAAGCAGCGATGCATTTGCCGGAGAAACAGGAAAAAGGACAGCTTGTACCGGATGCATCGGCATTGGATATTTTGAACTGCGAGACGTATGATTGTTGGGCAAAGGAATGTGCGGATGAAGGGGTAACGCTTGTAAAAGATATACAAAATCTTCTTCCGATCGATCCGAAAAAACACAAAAGAGTGCTGCTTGAACTGATGGGTGATTTTCCGTCGAACAAACGAGTATGCGAATCATTTGTACGGGAACTGGAAGCGCGCGGATTTGAAGTGACAGTGTATGAACCGGAAGGATTTGAAGTGATGGAAGATTCCGTGGAAAGCTTTAAGAGCCGTTACGATCTGATCTTCTATGTAGGAAATATCGAAACGGCATCGAACAAAACCGTATCCCGTCTGAACTGGCATACGATGTTCGGTCTTGGAAATAACATGCCGTGGATGGTGCATGAAATGCCGGCGTTGTTTGTCAGCGTAGGAAATCCGTATCATCTTTTGGATGCGCCGATGATCAAAACATTTGTCAACGGATATTGCAATTCCGAATATGTGATCCATGCTGTGGTTGAGAAATTGTGCGGAGACAGTGAGTTTAAGGGAAAATCTCCGATCGATCCATTCTGTGGGAAACCGGATTTGAAATTATAGGTCAGATTTGAGATTGTAAGCGA
>ERZ840371.2435-NODE-2435-length-16778-cov-3.956467_pt1 | contig 16778 bp, 19 predicted proteins | sample MGYA00519937_ERZ840371 | MGnify/ENA primary metagenome ERZ840371 (study PRJEB31850, sample SAMEA3708873) | human gut metagenome | biome: human gut; feature: human-associated habitat; material: faeces | place: China | collected 2014 ... | reverse complement strand
TTCATACACCTCCTGGAACGTTGCAATTCCCTTTCGACATTTATAACCCCTTTTTGCCCTCTGTTCGCTCATTATATTAAAAAGTATATTCGCAAATTCCGCTTTTTCTTGCATATTCGGCACAGTCGGCAACTCTCAAAAGGCGCATTTTTATCCCCACGAATCTTGCGCTGCAATGAAGTTTTTTACACATTCGGCCGCCTCACCCCTCTTGTTGCTGTATGTTATTCCGTGCTTCGCACCCGAAAAAAACACAGCTTCCGCAATTTGGGCTGATTCTGCACTCCGAAGAATCCGTTCTGCGCTGCCGTGCGCAACCTTATTATCCTCTCGCGACTGAATTACGAGCAGCGGTGCGGTTATTTTTGAAACAGCCTTGTTTGCGCGGCGGCGTATTTTATTCAAATCGGAAATTCTTGCTGTGGCCATGCCCATATAAGTTTGCGCTTCCTCATCCTCCTGCCAGTGAGGTTCACCCGTTATAATATAAGGCACCGCAAGCGAAATAAATCTGCAAATATGCAGATAAAGCTTCATCTTCGCCGGTGCGCAGATCATAATCACGCCGTCAACTCGTCTTTCGGAGGCAACAATTGCAGCAAGCAGTCCACCCATGCTTAACCCGGCAACATAGATTTTTTCGCATCCCGCCGCAGTCAATCGGTCATAAGCCTTTAACGCGTCATCTATCCATTCCCGTGCGCATGATTTCCGCATGTTCCGCAGATTTGTCCCATGACCCGACAGCAGCGGAGCGTAAATTGTGTATTCGTTTTTGATATTTGCATTCAAGCAGCTTCCCCGTCTGTCGGCTTCAAGACATCTCCAAATTGAATGCATGTTTGCGGGAGTACCTGTGAAGCCATGCAGAAGCAGCACTCCCGTTTTTCCGCCGCAATGAAAGTATTCATGTGCGAGCGGTGTAAAATTCCAATCCTTATCAGCCATTTTTTCTTTCATGATTAGTATCGCCGCGGTTGCCGGCGCAGATATTATTGCAGAGCAGTTCTGTCCTTATCCGTATGTTTCTTATTTCTTTTCGATTATTTCAAGCACCTCACCCATATACATCGTGTGCGGTGCTTCGGTCTGATAATAAGCCTCAATCACCGACTTCGGCATGTTTGCGGTATCAAAATCCTGTTTATATATTTTTCTGCAAACTATTGTTGTGTCCGCTTCCCTGAAGCCGACACTGCCGCCAACCGCAATCGGAGTGAGTGACGTTTTTGCAACTTTATCGCCGTCGCGGCCTGACTCTCTGCCGAGAATGCCGAGATCGGGCTTGTATTTCTTATCAAAGAATGTGACCGTAAAAATTTCGTTTTTTTCAATGAAATCATGCGTATAACGGCAGGGTTTGACATAAACGGAAACTATCGGGCGCGCCGAATCCTCACCGTTCCATATGCAGCCGAGACTGCCCCAGCTTATCGTCATCGTGTTGTAATGCGTCAGGCTGCCCGCTGTGACGAGGGCCCAATTATCGTTAAAAAGCATGAAGTTTTCTTTGGTTAATTTCATTTCGGAATTACCTCCGTCCGAGTATTTTCTGTTCTTTATATTATACCATTCAAGTTGTTTTTTCAACCCCCGTCTTCATCAAAAATGCAAAAAAGGACAGCGAACTGTCCTTTCTGCTCTGTTTATTATTTTACATTACCCTGAAAATTCGTTTCGGCACTTCTAACTCACGAATTCCGGTATCATCGAGCAGAATAAGAACTTTAAGCAGCCCGTTTCTCATAAAAAGCTCACTCCGGATAAAAATTCACTCCGTCCGAAATCAAATTCGGACGGAGTGAAAGTCTGTTTCTATGAAAAGTCAATTTCTGTGAAAGTTAATTTCTGTGAAAGTTAATTTCTGTGAAATTCACTTCCTATGTTACCGACTCATGCGCAAACCGTGCACAATGACTCAGTTATGTTTATAGTGAACGTGGAGCATCTCATGGTTCCTGCCCTTGACATAATCGGCATAGAGCTTATCCATGAGGGGGTTGGTGTCGGAAGTCTTAAGCGTGTTGGTCATATCAGCAGAATACAGACCGTCCGCCCTGACCTTCTTTGCGTTTTCGAGGGTAACAGGCTGACCGCCGCCGTTTACGCAGCCGCCCGGGCACGCCATAACTTCAACAAAGTCAAAGCTGACTTCTTTTGCAAGAAGCTGCTTGATAAGCTTCTCGGCATTACCGAGACCGCTTACGACCGCAATGCGCAGTTCGCCGCCGTTGAAGGGAACGGTGAATTCCTTCACGCCTTCGGTACCGCGAACGCCGCAATTGCCGATGCTGCGGATTGCATTGATGGACTTGTCATCGGAAACCCTGCGGAGAACAGCCTCGGTAACGCCGCCGGTTGCGCCGAAAATGACGCCTGCACCGGAGAACATGCCGAAAGGTGCATCGATAGCTTCGGGAACAACGGTATCGAATTCGATGCCGGCAGTCCTGATCATGTGGATGAGCTCCTGAGTTGTGATAACAGCATCAACATCGGGCTTGCCGTCATGGGTGAATTCGCTGCGTGCAGCCTCGAATTTTTTGCCGGTGCAAGGCATTACGGCGATGTTGAAATGTTTCTTTTCGCAATCCTTCTGCTGCTCGACGATGAGCGCGGAAAGCATCTGCATCGGGGATTTGCAGGTGGAGATATAGGGCATGATTTCGGGATGCTTCTTCTCTGCAAACTGGATCCAGCCGGGGCAGCAGGAAGTGAACAGGGGCATTCCGGTATTTTTGCCGAGATGTTCAACAAATTCTGCTGTTTCTTCAAGGATGGTGAGGTCGGCACTGACGGATGTGTCGTATACCTTGTCGATACCCATGCGATGCATTGCGGCAACGAGTTTGCCCATGACATCGGTTCCTTCGGGCATGTTGAGTTCCTTGCCGATCGCAACGCGGACGGCGGGAGCAACCTGCGCCGTTACAACAAGGTTCTTATCGGCGATCGCCTTCCAAACCTTTGCGGTATCCTGCTTGATGGTGATTGCACCGACGGGGCAGACTGCCGCGCACTGACCGCAGCCGACGCATACGGTTTCGGCAATGGGACGTTCAAAGGCGGTGCTGATGAGCATATGAGAACCGCGGTGCGCATAGTGGATCGCGCCGACGGACTGAACCTCGTTGCACATACGGACGCACTGACCGCAGAGGATGCACTTGCTTGCATCGCGGGTGATGCTTACGGAAGAATCGTCAACATCGTTCTTTGCGGTGTTGGGGAAACGAACGGTGCGAACATCGTAACGCTTTGCAAGCTGCTGAAGTTTGCAGTTTCCGTTCTTTTCGCAGGTGTTGCAGTCGCGGCAATGGTTTGCAAGCAGCAGCTCGATGATATTCTTGCGATACTTGCGGAGCCTTTCGGTGTTTGTATAAACCTTCATGCCGGCACGGGGCTGTGCGGAACATGCAGCATCAAGACCGCCGCGCTCGTTTTCAAACATGCACATACGGCATGCGCCGTAGATGGACAGCTCGGGGTGGTAGCAAAGTGTGGGCATGTCGATGCCCGCCTTGCGGATAACTTCAAGGACGTTCTTCTCGCCGTTAAGCTCAACGGCGATGTCGTCAACATACATAAATTTCTTTTCCATTGTTTATTCCTCCCTGATTGCGTGGAACGGGCAGGCGGTGATACATGCGCCGCAGCGGAGACACTTTGTAAGGTCAATATGGAACGGGCTCTTAAGCTCGCCGCTGATCGCGCCTGCGGGGCACTGCCTTGCGCACTTGGAGCAGCCTTTGCAGACTGCGGGATCGATCACGATTCTCTTCAGCCTTGCGCAGTTGCCGGTGGGGCAGCGTTTTTCGAAAATATGCGCTTCGTATTCGTCGCGGAAGTTTTTAATCGTGCTGACGACGGGGTTGGGTGCGGATTTTCCGAGACCGCAAAGAGCGGTGGAAGATACGGTGTCCGCAAGTTCGAGCAGCAGCTCGATGTCGCCTTCTTCGCCCTTGCCGTGAACGATGCGCTCAAGGATCTCAAGCATACGCTTGGTGCCTTCACGGCAGGGGGTGCACTTGCCGCAGGATTCGTTCTGGGTGAAGTGCATGAAGAAGCGTGCAACTTCGACCATGCAGGTTTTGTCGTTCATGACGACAAGGCCGCCGGAACCGATCATTGCGCCGACTTTTTTGAGGGAGTCGAAATCAAGGGGCAGGTCAAGATCTTTTTCGGTCAGACAGCCGCCGGAAGGACCGCCGATCTGAACGGCTTTGAATTGACCTTCACCGCGCATACCGCCGCCGACAGTATAGACGACTTCGCGCAGAGTGGTGCCCATGGGGACTTCGATAAGACCGGTGTTTGCAATATTGCCGGTGATTGCGAACGCCTTCGTGCCGGGGCTGGATTCGGTACCGATGGTGCAGAACCACTTTGCGCCCTTGGAGATGATGGAAGGAACGTTTGCATAGGTTTCAACGTTGTTGAGAACGGTGGGCATTTCGAACAGACCGTGTTCAACGGTGCGCGGGGGCTTGGTGCGGGGCATGCCGCGCTTGCCTTCGATGGAAGCGGTCAATGCGGAACCTTCGCCGCAAACGAATGCGCCTGCGCCCTGGTTGATATGGAGATCGAAATCAAAGCCGCTGCCGAGAATGTTCTTGCCGAGCAGGCCGATTTCCTTTGCCTGTTCGATTGCGGTGCGGAGTCTGAATACCGCAAGGGGGTATTCGGCACGGACATAGATATAACCTTCGGTTGCGCCGCAGGCAACTGCTGCGATCATCATACCTTCGAGCATACGGTGCGGGTCGCCTTCCATGATGCTCCTGTCCATGAATGCGCCGGGGTCGCCCTCGTCGCCGTTGCAGACAACGTATTTCTGTTCGGCTTTTTGTGCTTTGACCTGTGCCCACTTTTTGCCGGTGGGGAAGCCGCCGCCGCCGCGCCCGCGCAGACCGGAGGTAATGATCTCCTGACAGACCTCCTCGTCCGTCATCTCGAAGAGCGCGCGCTCAAAGCCCGCGTAGCCGCCCTTGGCGATGTACTCCTCGATATCCTCGGCGTCGCTCGTACCGCAGTTTTCGAGCACGACGCGGTGCTGTTTTTTATAGAAGGGGATATCCTCCTGACGCGGGTAGGCCACGCCGTCGAGGTGGTAGGTCAGGCGGTCGATGATCTCGCCGCCGAGGACGGTTCGCTCGATGATCTCGTGGCAGTCCTCGGGCTTGACGTGGATGTACATGATGCCCATCGGCTCGATGTGAACCAGCGGCCCCATCTCGCAGAAGCCGTGGCAGCCGCTCATCTTGACGTGGAGGCTCTTCTCCTCGTCGTTGTCGTGGTGCAGGCCGACGTAGACCTGCAGACCGCGGCTTTCGCACTCCTTGCGGAAGTTGTCGTAGATATGCATGGCACCGCCGGCGATGCAGCCGGTGCCGGCGCAGATCAGGACGGAGGGCATCTGCGCGCTCATCTGGAGATCGTGCTCCGCGCCGCGGCGCATGGCGGCGAATTCTTCACGGGTCAGCTTCATGCGCTCTGTCCCTCCTTTGCGCGGATTTCCTCGAGCAGCGCGATTGCCGCGTCGGGGGCCATCTTGGGGTAGACCTCGCCGTCGACCGTCATGACGGGGGCGAGGCCGCACGCGCCGAGACATGCGACCGTCTCGAGCGTGAACATGCCGTCGGACGAGGTCTTTCGCTTGTCATTCAGGCCGAGGTATTCGTGGATGGCGTCGTAGATCGGGCCGGACTTGCGGACGTGACATGCCGTACCGGCGCAGACCTTGATGATGTGGCGGCCCTTCGGCTCGAGCGAGAAGTTCTCGTAGAACGTCGCCACACTGTAGACGCTCGAGACGCTGACGCCCAGCATCTCCGCGACCACCGTCAGGCTCTCCTCGCTGAGGTAGCTGCACGCGGCCTGAATGTCCTGCAGAATAGCAATGAGATTCGAGGTGCTGCAGCCGTGGCTCTGTACGATGGAGATGGTTTTCTCTCTGTTGGGATTCATGCTTTTCCTCCTTCAAAACATTGCGGGTCAGGGGTCTGTGCTTGAATGTGTCAACACTTTAACATAGTTTCGTATGAATAGCAATAGGGAAAGTAAAAAATGTTCATTGCAGATGAAAGAAATTGTGCAAGTTAACAATAAATGAAAATGAAAAAGCGATGCGATGCCTTGATAGACATCACATCGCTCAAACCCCGGACCGGCTGCCGCATTGCGGAAGAAAATAAGCCGGGCCGCCGCCGGAGAGAGGGCACCGGCAGCGGCTCGGCTCTGTCAAAAAAAGAGTTTCACCAGAGGGGTTTTTCGATATGGAGAGGGGAAGAATTACTCGGCCAGCGCCTTGCCCATCGCGGTGCAGGCGGCCAGCGCGTCGTCATCGGGAGCCTCGCAGCAGATGACGCTCTCGGTGAAGAGGTTGATGTTCGCGTCGTCGCAGGACTTCTCCCAGGAGCGCATCCACTCGCCGTCGCCCCAGCCGTAGGAACCGAACAGGGCGACGCGCTTGCCGCCGATGCTGCTTTTGCAGCCGTCGAACATCGGCTCGAACTCGCTCTCCTCCAGCACCTCGGAGCCCATGGCGGGGCAGCCGAAGGCGATGGCGTCATAATCGGACAGAGCGGAGGCATCCACCTGATCGGGGGTCAGCAGCGTGGCCTCGGCACCCGCGGCCTTCATGCCCTCGAGGACGGCGTTGGCCATGGCCTCGGTGTTGCCCGTTCCGCTCCAGTAAATCACAGCAGTCTTTTTCATCGTTTTCTGTTCCTTTCTCGGATTCAAAAATTTTTATCACACCGGCACGGCGAGCTGCTCGATGCTCGAGCCGGCCCGCCAGAGCGCGCAGTAGATATCGGTGCATCGCTTGTAGCGGGCGAAGAGCTCGCGCGCCCGCTTTTCGTCGCCGTAGACCTTCCACAGCCCGGCGCACTTGAAGTTTTCGGCCTTGTTGTCGATAAAGCCCTTCACGTCTTCGGGCGGGTAGCTGAGGAACAGCCCCACCTCATGCGGAAACTCCTGCCCCTCGCGCAGGCGGTGCATGAGCCGCGCGACGCACTGCTCGCAGCTCTTGCCCTGATAGCCCGCGCCGCTGAGCACCTCCGTCGCGAGATCGTTCGTCAGATCGCGCCGCAGGCAGCGGGGGCGGTAGAGATAGAGCAGGGCGCGGTTGCCTTGATAGCGCATCGGCAGCAGACACAGCCCCTTCGGAACGAGCCGCTTATTCAGGCTCCGCACGTCCTGCAAAAGCTCCTCGCGGGAGTCGTAGGGACATGGGAACAGGCTGCCGGTCTTGATACCGGCCAGCGTAGGCGCGCATTGGCGCACAACGGTTTCCTCCGACATGGCGCTCCTCCTTCTTTTGCTCAGCCCGCGTGCTTTTCGAGGATACCGCGCAGCGCGGACAGGGAGCTCGTGTGGCAGCGCTCAATGATCGTGTCGCCGCCCTTGAGCTCGCTCAGCGCGCCCTGCACCATCTTGTGGGACATCGTACTGGTAAAAAAGATCATCAGATCGGGGCGTCCGAGCTTGTTCTTCAGCCCTCCGGATGACTTGGTAAAAATCTTCGCCTGGCAGCTGTACGCCTGGCACAGTTCCTTATAGCGGCGCTCCATGCATTCGTTGCCGCCCAAAATCACAACACTCACAGGCCATCTCCTTTCTGTGGTTAAGGTACTTTAACTGCTTCTGTAAAAGGAAAGCGTCCCTGACGCTTTCTTTAGCACTATTATAGGCGAAAGAAAGGAGCCTTATCCACTCCAAAACGGCGGATAAGGCTCCAAAAATGCGGATGGCCCGTTTTTATTCCCCGAGCAGGGGACGCATGCTTTCCAAACTGATGACCAGCGTGGAGGCGTTGTGCAGCAGGGCAGACGTCGCGGGCGGCAGCACACCGGCCACGCCCAGACAGATCAGCATCAGGTTAAACCCGATGATCTTGCGGTAGTTGCCGTGGATGCGGCCCATGAGCGCGTCGCTCAGACGCTTGAGCGTGAGCAGCGCGTAGAGATCCTCGCCGCTGAGCGTGATGTCGGCGACCTCGCGCGCGATGGCCGCGCCGTCGCTGATGGCGATGCCCGCGTCGGCCTCGGAGAGGGCGGGCGAGTCGTTTACGCCGTCGCCGAGCATGATGACCTTGCGGCCCGCATCGTGCTCGCGGCGGATGAAGTTCGCCTTGTCCTCGGGCAGGACGCCCGCGTAGTAGGCGTCGACGCCGACGGCGGCCGCCACGGCCCGGGCGGTCTTTTCATTGTCGCCCGTCATCATGACCAGGTGCTCCACGCCCAGCTCGTGCAGTCCGCGGATCACGTCGCGCGCCTCCGGACGGAGGGGATCCTCGATGCAGATCACCGCCGCCAGCACGCCGGAAACGGCGAGGTAGAGGTGGGAATACTGCTCGGGCAGGGACGCGAACTTCTCCTCGTCACCTGCGGGGACGGAGCAGTGCTCATCCTCGAAGACGAAGTGGTGACTGCCGATGACGACCTTCTGTCCCTCGACACTGCTGGAGATGCCGTGGGCGACGATATACTCCACGCGGGAGTGCCGCTCCTCGTGGTGCAGCTCGCGCCGCGCGGCCTCGGCTACAACGGCCTTGGCCATGGAGTGCGGATAGTGCTCCTCAAGGCACGCGGCCAGACGCAACATGTCGGCCTCGCTGTTTTCGCCGAAGGTCACGATCTGCGCCACCTTCGGTTCGGCGCGGGTGAGCGTGCCGGTCTTGTCGAAGACGATGGTGTCGGCCTCGGAGACGGCCTCGAGGAAGCGCCCGCCCTTGACAGACAGGTGATAGCCGGTGGCCTCCTTCATCGCTGAGAGGACGGCGATGGGCATGGAGAGCTTGAGCGCGCAGGAGAAGTCGACCATCAGCACGGCCAGCGCCTGCGTGACGTTGCGCGTGAGCAGCCAGATGAGCGCCGTCGCGCCGAGACTGTACGGCACGAGACGGTCGGCGAGGTGCGCGGCGTGATCCTCCATGTCGGACTTGAGCTTTTCGGACTCCTCGATCATGTGGACAATGCGGTCGTACCGGCCGGAGCCGGCGGCCTTCTCGACGAGGACGACGCAGTCGCCCTCCTCAATGACGGTGCCCGCGTAGACATAGCCGCCCTCGCTCTTGCGGACGGCGAGCGGTTCGCCGGTGATGGAGGCCTGGTTGACCATGGCCTCGCCGGAGACGACCTTGCCGTCGAGCGGGATCATGCCGCCCGTGCGCACGGAGATTCTGTCCCCGACCTGAACGTCGTGCAGCGGGACAAGCACGTCACCCTGCGGTGTCTGGAGCCAGACCTTGTCCACGTTGAGGGACATGGACTGCGCCAGATCCGCCACGGACTTCTTGTGCGTCCACTCATCGAGGATATCGCCGATGCCGAGCAGGAACATGATGCTGCCCGCCGTCGCGAAGTCGCCGCGCAGCATGGAGACGCCGATGGCGGTTGCGTCGAGCACGGGCACCTGAATCTTCCCGTGCAGCAGGCACGAGAGTCCCGCGCGCAGGTAATGCACCGAGCGGAAGAGGGTGATCGCCGTGCGCAGCGGCATGGGCAGAAAGAGCTTCTTAAAATAGTGGCGGCACACGGCGAGCACGAGCTTATCCTCGTATTCGCGGCCGAGGGCGCGGCTGCTGTGCTCCGGGGCGAGCGCCTCGGAGGCGGCATAGGAAAACGCGGCGAGGGCGCGGATCAGGTCGGTGCGCGCGCCGCGATAGAGCACCACCGCGTCGCAGGTGCGGTCGTAGATCTTGACCTCCGTCACGCCGGGGACCTGCCGCAGGTAGGCCTCCAGAATATCCGCCTGCCGCAGCGTCATGCGCGTCTGCTCGGCGTGCAGGCGCATACGGCCGTTGGATTCATGCAGGATCTTGCACTTCATGGTTACTCGGCGGCCTTCTCCTCGACCGTCTCGGCGGCGTCCTCAATGACCTCGGCCTCGGCCTCAACGGCGCGCTGCTCGTTGACGTCCTTGGCATCGGCCAGAATGTCGGCCGCGCCCTCCTTGATGGCGGTGGCGGTCGTCATGACAGACTCCTTCGCGCGCAGGACGGCGGCGGTCGTCTGCGTATAGACCTTCTTGGCGTCGCGGCTGGTGAGAATCTTCAGGCCCGCCGTGCCGAACAGCACGCCGCCCGCGAACAGACCCAGTTTACCCATATTGTTCATGATAAGTACCTCCTAGATATTACATATGTATTTGCATAGGTTTGATGCGCCCGGAGGGGCGCGTTATGTAGCATCGCCCGGACATCGCGGAGCGTCCGGTGACTCCGGCGCACAGCTGTCCCGCTCGATACCGCTGCGGTACGCATTGGGAGACACCCCGATCACGTCCCGGAATGCCTTGGCGAATTTGCTAGCATTATCATAGCCGAATTGTCCGGCAATATCAAGTACCGTTCGGTCGGTATTTCGAAGAATTTCGGCCGCTCCGTGCATTTTCTGCGCCCGGAGGAAGGCCGCGGGAGTCATGCCGTACACGCCCTGAAAGCTGCTTTTGACCTGCGCGGCGGAGACACCGAACTTTTCCGCGAGCTCCGAGACCGTGACCTTCTGCTCCGTGCGTGCGAGAAGGTATTCGCTGATTCTGCGCGCCAGCTCCGTCTGCGTGCGCGTCAGGCCGCGCGAGGCGGACTGTCCGGCGGCGGGGGCGGGGAGTGTGCTCAGAAAGAGCAGCAGCTCGAGGATTTTCACCTTGAAGTAGCCCTTGCGGATCTCCTCGGGGACGCTGTAGAGCTCGGAGAAGACGTGCTCCGCGCGTGGCGAGGAGCGGGCGGCAAAGCCGCCGCCGTTGCAGCAGAACTTCTCAGCGAGCAGCCCCGGCCGCACCGTCACGTCCTCGAGAAAGCACGACAGACAGTCGGGCGCCCGCGCGGGGTCAATGTCGACGGTGATGCCGTGATAATGCCCGGTTGGAAAGCGATCCTCACCGGGCGATGCGTCCTTGAGCGTGACGGAGAGGTCGCCCGGCGCGAGGTAGAAGTAGTCCTCGCCGAGCTGGTACTCGACGCGTCCCTCGCGGCAGTGGTTGATTTCGATCAGCCCTGTCTCGGCGGCGCGGCCCATCTGACAGTACGACGCGTGGACGTCGTTATAGGTGATGGTGATGCCGGGGAAGACGGGGTAGCAGGTCTTGATGACCTCGCCGTCGCTGCTGCGCAGGCGGTAGACCGCGTGCTCCGCGTCGCGGTGCAGCACGGAGGTCTGCACGCCGTAGAGCTGCTCCTCGCGCGCGGAGAGCGGTGCGGGCTCACCCGCGCGGCGCGGACAGACGGGCGCGCTCACTTTTTCAGAAAGCCGGACAGGCCCTTTTTCTTCTCGTAGGGATGGGCGCTGACGGACTGCAGTTCATAGCCCGTGTCGTGGATGGCGGCGCGCAGCACCGTCTCGTCGAGCGGCTCCTCGGAGAGAACGATGGCCTTGCCCTTGCTGTGGGAGGACGTGACCTTTTTGACGGAGAACTTGCTGCGGATGACGTCATTGATGTGCGATTCGCACATGCCGCACATCATGCCGTCGATTTTCAGAATGGTTTCGATCATGGGAATGTATCTCCTTTCAAAATTTCAGGCCGTTTTTTCAGGCCAGCCGGCGGGACAGCTCCTCGAGCCGGTCGGGCACCTGGGCCAGAACGGCCAGCACCACCCGGCGGCAGGCGTCGCCGTCGAGGGCGAGGACGTCCTGCATGCGCGCGAAGAGCGGCTCGTAGCAGGTTTCATACAGTGCCGCGGCCTTCCGCCCGGCCTGCGTCAGATAGACGATGCCGTAGCGCTCCTTTTCCGCCAGCTGCATCTCGCAGAGGTTGCGGATCATCGCGTGCGCGCTGGGCTTGGACACATTCATTCTGGCGGCTACGTCGATACATCGGGCTCCCCGGCCGTCGCGGCAGAACTCCGAGAGAATCAGCAGATATCCGATTGCGGACGGAGTCAGCGGCTTCTCTTGATTAGGCATATCTAACCTCCCGGGAAAAGTGCGGGGGAGACGCGTATTCCTTCGCGTCTCCCCCCCGTTGTGCTCAGTGCCCCTTGTGGCATTCGCCGTGCATGGCACAGTGTGCGCAGCCGGCGCCGCAGGAGGATTTGCCCTGCTTCTTCTGCCGGATCAGGCTTCGGATGATGAGGATGACAATGGCAAGTAAGAAGATACAAATCAAAATGGTGGAAAGATTGGTGCTGATCCATTGCAGCATGAAGAATCACTCCTTTTCAGGGACAGTATTTGGCAAAATCAGAGCTTTGCGGAGAGCTTGTCGGCCTCCTTGTAGGGCTTGACGAGCATGTAAACGATCAGAACCAGCAGCGCGATGGCGACGATCAGGCCCAGAACGTTGAGATTGCCGGTGAAGGCGCCGCCGAACTGGTTGATCATCAGGCCGATCACATACGCGAAGCCGCACTGATAGGCGATGGCGAACCACGTCCACTTGTGGTTGTTCATCTCGCGCTTGATTGCGCCGATTGCCGCGAAGCAGGGGGCGCACAGCAGGTTGAACACGAGGAAGCTGTAGGCCGTCACGCCGGTGAAGGCAGCCGCGATGTTCTGGTAGACGGTGCCGTCGCCACCGCCATAGAGGATGCCGAGCGTACCGACGATGTTCTCCTTGGCGACAAGGCCAGTGATGGAGGCGACGGTCGCCTGCCAGTTACCCCAGCCGAGCGGGATGAAGATCCAGGCGATCAGGTTGCCGATCTTGGCAAGGATAGAGGAGTCGATCTGATCCTCAGAGAGCATCTGGAACGTGCCGTCGACCCAGCCAAAGTAGGTGGTGAACCACACGAAGATAGTGGAAAGCAGGATGATGGTACCGGCCTTTTTGATGAACGACCAGCCGCGCTCCCACATGCTGCGCAGCACGTTGCCGAGGGTCGGCCAGTGGTAGGCAGGCAGCTCCATGACGAACGGAGCGGGATCACCGGAGAACATCTTGGTCTTCTTCAGCATGATACCGGAGATGATGATGGCTGCCATACCGATGAAGTAAGCGGAGGTGGAGACCCAGGCACTGCCGCCGAAGAGGGCGCCGGCGATCATGCCGATGAACGGAACCTTGGCGCCGCAGGGGATGAACGTGGTGGTCATGATCGTCATACGGCGGTCACGCTCGTTTTCGATGGTACGGGAGGCCATGATGCCCGGAACGCCGCAGCCCACACCGATGAGCATGGGGATGAAGGACTTACCGGAAAGGCCGAACTTGCGGAAGATACGGTCGAGCACGAAGGCGATACGGGCCATGTAGCCGCAGGCCTCGAGGAAGGCGAGCATCAGGAACAGGACGAGCATCTGAGGCACGAAGCCGAGCACCGCGCCGACACCGGCGACGATACCGTCGAGGATCAGGCCGTTGAGCCAGTCAGCCGTACCGGCGGCGTCAAGCGCATCGCCGATCAGAACGGGCACGCCCGGGACCCATACGCCATAGTCTGCCGGGTCGGGCTCGTCAAAGCCATTCTCTTCGAAGTAGCTGACAGCACCCACATAGGTCATGCCGACGGTGGAATCTTCGTCCGCATCATCGGGGATGGCGTCATAGTAGGCGGTCATTTCGTTGATGGCGAGCGTCTCTTCATCTTCCACGTCAACGGTGGCGGTGTCTTCGGTGGGCTGGAATGCCTTGAGCTCTTCGAGCGCCGCGTCGGTGTCAAGCTCTTCGTCGCCCGTGTCGATGCCCGCGAAAGCGTTGACAGCCTCGGAGGCGGCGGTGTATTCATCGCTCGCGTCGCCGTAGGCGGCGGAGCCAATGCCCAGCAGGTGCCAGCCATCGCCGAACACGCCGTCGTTTGCCCAGTCGGTCGCGGGCGCGCCCACGGCGACCATGGCGATGTAATAAACAAGGAACATCACGACCGCGAAGATGGGCAGGCCCAGCCAGCGGTTGGTGACGACCTTATCGATCTTATCGGAGGTGGAGAGCTTTTCGCTGCTCTTTTTCTTGTAGCAGCCCTTGATGAGCTGGGCGATGTAGATGTAGCGCTCGTTGGTGATGATGCTCTCGGCGTCGTCGTCGAGCTCGGTCTCTGCCGCCTTGATGTCCTCTTCGATGTGGTTCATCGTCTCGGTGGGGATGCTGAGCTTTTCAAGCACCTTGTCGTCGCGCTCAAAGATCTTGATCGCGTACCAGCGCTGCTGCTCCTCGGGCATGTTATGTACCGCCGCCTCCTCGATGTGGGCGATGGCGTGCTCAACGGGGCCGGAGAAGGTGTGCATGGGGATGGTCTTGGCGTTGTGCGCGGCCTGCACGGCGGCCTCGGCGGCCTCCATGACGCCGTCGCCCTTCAGCGCGGAGATCTCGACGATCTGGCAGCCCAGCTCGCGGGAGAGCTCCTTGACGTTGATCTGGTCGCCGTTCTTGCGCACGACGTCGATCATGTTGATGGCGATGACAACGGGGATACCCAGCTCGGTCAGCTGAGTGGTCAGATAGAGGTTGCGCTCGAGGTTCGTACCGTCGATGATATTCAGGATGGCGTCGGGACGCTCGCCGATCAGGTAGTTACGGGCGACGACCTCCTCGAGGGTGTAGGGGGAGAGGGAGTAGATGCCGGGCAGGTCCATGATGACCACGTCATTGTGCTTTTTCAGCTTGCCCTCTTTCTTCTCCACGGTGACGCCGGGCCAGTTGCCGACGAACTGGTTCGAACCGGTCAGGGCGTTGAACAGCGTCGTCTTGCCGCAGTTCGGGTTGCCTGCCAGAGCGATTTTAATCTGTTTTTCCATTTGCTTGTGCTCCTTATTTGAATTACTCGACTTCGATCATTTCCGTGTCTGCCCGGCGCAGAGAAAGCTCATAGCCGCGGACAGTGACCTCCATAGGGTCGCCCAGAGGCGCCACCTTGCGCACGAAGACCTCCGTGCCCTTGGTGATGCCCATGTCCATGATGCGGCGCTTGACCGGACCTTCGCCGTGGAGCTTGACGACCTTCACGGTTTCGCCGATTTTGGTTTCACGCAACGTTTTCATCTTGTGATTCTCCTTCTCTATATAATTTTCAGATCATAATTTTGCGGGCCATCTCTTCGCTGATGGCGACGCGGGCTTCCTTCACCTTGACGATGATGTTCCCTCCCAGCGAGGCCACCACGGTGACAGCTCCGCCGGCGACAAAGCCCAGATCCTCGAGATGCTTCTTGACCTCGGGGTTTCCGCCGACCTTGTGAATCAGGTTTTCCTCGCCGACATTGGCAAGCGTAAGCGGCATCATTGTATATCCCTCCAAATCTAAAGGTTAGAGCGAGCTAACCTTTGGTGAAAAAAGAATGGTTATCCGAACGAATCCTTCAGACCAAAACAGACAAAAGTTAAGTTCCTCTAACCGCTGAAAAGTTTAACAGCTCTAACCCCAATTGTCAACCCCCTTTTTGAAAAATTTTTCTCCGGCTTGCATTTTCAGTTAGAGTATGTTAACCTGTAGTGGATTCAAAGAAAAGGATGGTGTACTCTGCCATGAAGATTATGCGAGCGGCTGAGGATTATCTGGAGGCCATGCTGATGATGAAGGAGAAGCACGGCTATATCCGATCCATCGACGTGGCGGATTATTTGGGTGTGACGAAGCCGAGCGTCTCCTATGCAACAAAGCGCCTGCGCGAGAGCGGGTATATTACAATGGATAAGGACGGGCTCATCACCCTGAACGACAGCGGCCTGCAGATCGCCTCGAGTATGCTCGACCGGCACCATATGCTCACGCGCTTTCTCGTCACGCTCGGCGTAGACCGGAAGACGGCCGAGGAGGACGCCTGCCGCATGGAGCATGTGATCAGCGAGAATAGCTTTCGGCATCTAAAGCAAAGTATGGACAAAAAGAAATAGTCGCGGGAGGCTGAAGGAACTCGAGGAAGCGGCGGAGAAAAAATAAACCGCGTTTTTGTGTGGAAATGACAAAAAGGAAATGCTTGCCAATTCACAGCTTGTCTGTTATACTCAACTCACGCGAAACATCGCGAAATCGGGAAGATTGAGGAGAACAGAGACATGACTATGAGAAAAAGACTGCCGGCGCTGGTGCTGAGCCTGCTGCTGGTGCTCGCGCTGTGCGCCTGCGGCGAGAGCAAGGTGGACTATCCCGCGCTCGACGCGCCGGATCTCGACACGATGACGCTCAGCGAGGTGGCCAACGGCTCCGTGCGCGCGAAGTACGACGCCAGCGAGTGGCTGGCAGATCCGAGCATCGATCCGCTGACGTTTTATTATCTGGCGGATACGTCCGATGAGGAGAACATGGTGAATATCAATGTCGGCTTCCTTCTCAGCGGCGTCAAGCGCCTGACGGAGGACGATATGAGCGGCATGCTCGCAGAGTTGGAAGGGGAGTATTCCAACGAGCTGACCATTCAGGAAAAGAGAATGTGCTCGCTCGATGGCAGCGCAGCCATCTACATGGAGGGCACGATGCAGTTCACGGACAAGACGATTGATCTGATGATCGAAAACGGAGCGTTCACGCAGGAGGAGATTGATGCCTTCGGCGGACGCGATGCGCTCCTGTCGGTGCCGCCGGTCAGCCAGCTCTATATCTTCTCGGTCAACGGCGGCGACCTGTTCATCTGCACCGGAACGTATTTCAGCGCTGACCAGAAGGCGGATGTGCTGGAGGGGATGACGGTTCTGGCCCGCACGGCGGAGAGCGTGACCTGATTTTATCTGAATAGTACGCAGTGCGCCCCGGCGGGATTTCCGCCGGGGCGCGGTTTTCCATCGACAAGTGGGGTTTCCGTAGGACGATGCCTAAATGTAGTATCGTCTTCTCTGAACACCGTCGTGTCCGCCAATCGGGACACTTCCTCGAAACCGCCTCGCTTCATCCGCCACTGGCGGCG
>ERZ840371.2427-NODE-2427-length-16812-cov-4.865847_pt1 | contig 16812 bp, 10 predicted proteins | sample MGYA00519937_ERZ840371 | MGnify/ENA primary metagenome ERZ840371 (study PRJEB31850, sample SAMEA3708873) | human gut metagenome | biome: human gut; feature: human-associated habitat; material: faeces | place: China | collected 2014 ... | reverse complement strand
ACAAGACATATCTGTTTGGATTTAGTTACCCTTCTGATGAAAAGTCAAAGGCGGAGGTTTCCGAGGTTACGGATGATGGAGCCTTTAAGAAAGCCGGTGTGAAGGAAAAGGATACGATCCTGGAGGTCAATGGGACGAAGGTATCAAACAGCGGAGAGCTGAGCCGTATTATGGAGAAATATAAAATGGGCAAAGCGGTCACATTTGTCGTTGACCGGAAGGGGGAAGAGAAAACCTTCCAGGTGACACCAAAGCCATATGAGGGAAAGACGCTGGGCTTTGCCGCATCCAAAAATGAGATGAAGGGACCGGCCGCAGTTCTCAAATATAGCGTGATCGAGGTAAAATACTGGATTGAGACTACCGTAGCGAGTCTGGGACAGCTGGTGCGGGGAAAAGTATCCCGCAATGATGTATCCGGTGTTGTTGGTATCGTGGATGCCGTAGGTGGTGTAATTGACCAGAGTGTAGAGTATGGTGTAAAGACGGTCATTATCAATATGCTCTATATGTCCGTGCTCTTAAGTGCGAATCTGGGAGTGATGAATCTTCTGCCATTACCGGCACTGGACGGTGGAAGACTTGTATTTTTGCTGGTAGAGGCGATCCGTGGCAAAAAAGTTGACCCGGAAAAAGAGGGCATGGTACATTTTGCCGGTATCATGATATTGTTTGCACTCATGATACTGATCATGTTTAACGACATTCGTAAGTTATTTATATAGATTAGAAAAAGTTTCGCAATTATCCAGTAAGAATTTATACGAAAGGGAGAAGAACTATGACAAAAACAGTGAAGATCGGCAACCGCATCATTGGCGGCGGCAACCCGATTTTGATCCAGTCTATGACCAATACAAAAACCGAGAATGTGGAGGCAACTGCCGCACAGATCAATCAGCTTACTGCTGCCGGATGCGATATCATCCGCTGTGCAGTTCCTACGATGGATGCAGCGAAGGCATTAAAGGAGATTAAAAAACAGGTGCAGATTCCGGTCGTTGCAGACATTCATTTTGACTATCGTCTTGCAATTGCAGCAATGGAGAATGGAGCAGACAAGATCCGTATCAACCCTGGCAATATCGGAAGTGCGGAGCGTGTAAAGGCAGTGGTGGATGTCGCAAAAGAGCGCAACATTCCAATCCGTGTAGGGGTAAACAGTGGTTCCTTAGAAAAAGATCTGGTGGAGAAATACCATGGAGTGACGGCTGAGGGACTGGTAGAAAGTGCTTTGGATAAAGTAAAACTGATTGAAGATATGGGATATGATAATCTTGTCATCAGTATCAAATCTTCGGATGTTATGATGTGTGTGAAGGCACATGAACTGATCGCAAGCCAGACCGATCATCCGCTGCATGTTGGGATCACGGAAGCCGGTACGATCATCAGCGGTAATATCAAGTCAGCCATCGGACTTGGATTGATCTTACATCAGGGAATCGGTGATACGATCCGGGTTTCCCTGACAGGTGATCCATTAGAGGAGATCAAATCTGCCAAATTAATTTTAAAAACACTTGGACTCCGCCAGGGTGGTGTAGAAGTAGTATCCTGTCCTACCTGCGGACGAACACAGATCAATCTGATCCAACTGGCCAATCAGGTAGAAAATATGGTTGCCGACATTCCTCTTGACATTAAAGTTGCCGTTATGGGATGCGTTGTTAATGGTCCGGGAGAAGCAAAAGAGGCAGATATCGGAATCGCCGGAGGAATCGGAGAAGGACTTATTATCAAACATGGCGAAGTATTCAAAAAAGTGCCGGAGTCAGAGCTTTTAGAGGCACTCCGCTATGAACTGTTACATTGGAATGAATAATTATGGCAAAACTATTTTTTGATGTCTTTCCGACACTGGATGTGTCCGGGGATATGAAGAAAATTTTATCTGAGATGGAAGTTACCAAGGTAGGGATGAATCATGAGAGAGATCATATCCGTGTCTATCTTTTGGGCAGTCATCTTATACATAAAAATAACATTACGCAGTTAGAAAGATCCATTGAGGAGCAGATATTTAAGGGAAAACGGATGAATGTCCGTATTATCGAAAAGTATCAGCTCTCCGAGCAGTATACCGCCCGCACGCTGATGGATATGTATAAGGACAGTATGTTAGAGGAGTTAAAAGCCTACAGTCTGATGGAATACAATCTGCTGCGTGCTTCCAAAATGGAATTTACGGATGACAGTCATCTGCATCTTGTGCTGGAAAATACGATCATTGCACAGACACGCTCTCATGAGATTGTGGAATTTTTAGAGAAAATCGTGTGTGAGCGCTGTGGCATGAACCTGATCGTCGACCTTGACTTTGAGGAGCCAAAGGAGAGCAAATACAAGAAAAACAGTGATCTTCAGATTCAGTTTGAAATCAAAAATATATTAAAAAATATCAATTTGAAGGATGAGGACGGAGAGACAGTTGCAGTTGCTTCAGATGCCAATGAAAAAAGTGCAGCTTCCGGTCAGACTACAACATCTGGAGACAGGGGTTCTATAGGTGGTGGAAACGCCGTAAAACCTGCAAAAAACGATGCAAAATCTGCAAATGGTGCAGGAAATACTGCAAAAAAACCATACGACGGACCACGGAAAGAGTTTAAAAAACGTTATGATGGCGGTGGATTTGGCGGAGGTAAAAAATCCGATAATCCGGATGTGATTTACGGTCGTGATATTGAGGATGGAGAAACCATCCCATTGGAGAAAATCGTGGGTGAGATGGGTGAAGTTACCATCCGCTGTCAGGTCATGACGGTTGAGACCAGAGAGATCCGTAATGAAAAGACGATCATTATCATGTCTGTCACAGATTTTACGGATTCCATTGTCCTAAAAATATTTACAAGAAATGAAGACAGGGATGAGCTTCTTGGCAATCTGAAAAAAGGGGCATTCTTAAAAATCAAAGGTGTCACGACAATCGATAAGTTTGACAGTGAATTAACAATCGGTTCGATCGTTGGAATTAAGAAGATTGCTGACTTTACGACCACCCGTATGGACACCAGTCCGGAGAAGCGTGTGGAATTGCACTGTCATACAAAGATGAGTGATATGGATGGTGTGTCCGAGTGTAAAGACATCGTAAAGCGTGCCATGAAATGGGGACATAAGGCGATTGCGATCACCGACCACGGCGATGTACAGGCATTCCCGGATGCAAACCATGCACTGAGTCCGGATGACGATTTTAAGGTTATCTACGGTGTGGAAGCGTATCTGGTGGACGACTTGAAGGATATTATCACAGATTCGAAAGGACAGAGCCTCGATGAAACCTTTGTGGTGTTCGACTTGGAGACGACCGGTTTCAGCCCCGATAAGAATAAGATTATTGAGATTGGTGCAGTGAAAGTAGTCGGTGGTGTCATTACAGACCGTTTCTCGACATTTGTAAACCCGGAAGTGCCAATTCCATTCCGAATCGAGGAATTGACCTCAATTAAGGATGATATGGTCATTGATGCACCGAAGATTGAGGAGATTCTGCCGGTATTTATGAAGTTCTGCGAGGGTGCGATCATGGTTGCCCACAATGCGGAATTTGATATGAGTTTTATTAAGAAAAACTGCAAGGATCAGGGGATAGAGAGAGAGTTTACGATCATAGATACAGTGGCTCTTGCCAGAATCCTGCTGCCGAACCTGAATCGTTTTAAACTCGATACCGTTGCAAAGGCATTGAATGTCTCACTGGAAAACCATCATCGTGCAGTTGACGATGCTGCCTGTACAGCAGAAATTTTTGTGAAATTTATTGAGATGTTAAAAGAACGCGGTATGGAAAATCTCGATGATGTGAACCATATGGTTTCCACCTCCCCGGAAACGGTCATGAAAATGCCGACCTACCATGCAATTATTCTGGCGACAAATGACATCGGACGTATCAATCTGTATCGTCTGGTTTCACTTTCACACCTCACGTATTATAATAAGAGGCCACGTGTGCCAAAAAGTGAATTTGTCAAATACAGAGAGGGACTTCTTTTAGGCTCTGCCTGTGAAGCTGGAGAATTATACCGTGCGATTGTGGGCGGAAGACCGCAGGAAGAGATCATAAGACTTGTAAAGTTCTATGATTATCTGGAGATACAGCCGCTTGGAAACAATGAGTTCATGTTGCGCAGTGACAAGGAGCCGGTGAATACGATGGAAGAGCTGCAGGATATCAACCGCAGGATCTGCAAACTTGGGGAAGAATTTAACAAGCTTGTGGTGGCTACCTGCGATGTGCATTTCCTTGACCCGGAAGATGAAATCTACCGCCGTATTATTATGGCAGGAAAGGGATTTAAGGATGCTGACGAGCAGGCACCGTTATATCTTCGAACAACCGAAGAAATGCTAAAGGAATTCGAATATCTTGGAAGTGCCAAGGCAGAAGAGGTCGTCATTACAAATCCGAACAAGATTGCGGATATGTGTGAGAAGATTGCGCCGGTAAGACCGGATAAGTGTCCGCCGTTTATTGAGAACTCGGATCAGATGCTCCGCGATATCTGCTACAACAAAGCACACAGCATGTATGGCGAGGAACTGCCGCCAATCGTAAAGGAACGTCTTGACAGGGAGTTAAATTCCATCATTTCCAACGGATATGCGGTTATGTATATTATCGCGCAGAAGCTTGTGTGGAAGTCGAACGAGGATGGATACCTTGTAGGTTCCCGTGGTTCGGTAGGATCTTCTTTTGCAGCGACCATGTCCGGTATCACGGAGGTAAATCCATTGCAGGCGCATTACCGTTGCGAATATTGCAAATACAGCGATTTTGATTCACCGGAAGTCAAGGCATTTTCCGGAAGAAGTGGTTGTGATATGCCGGATAAGATTTGTCCGGTGTGTGGCAAAAAGCTGGTAAAAGATGGATTTGATATTCCATTTGAGACCTTCCTTGGATTCAAGGGAAATAAAGAGCCGGATATCGACTTAAACTTTTCCGGTGAGTATCAGAGTAAAGCCCATGCTTACTGTGAGGTTATTTTCGGTTACGGACAGACGTTCCGTGCCGGAACGATTGGTACACTTGCGGATAAGACTGCATTTGGATATATCAAAAATTATTATGAGGAGCGCGGAATTCACAAGAGAAACTGTGAGATTGACCGTATTGTGCAGGGATGTGTCGGCGTCCGGAGAACGACCGGACAGCATCCGGGAGGTATCGTTGTTCTTCCGGTGGGCGAGGAGATTAATACGTTTACTCCGGTACAGCATCCGGCAAACGATATGACGACTGCAACGGTTACGACTCATTTTGATTACCATTCCATCGACCATAACTTATTAAAACTGGACATTCTCGGACACGATGATCCGACCATGATCCGTATGCTACAGGACTTGACAGGACTTGATCCACAGACGATCCCTTTGGACGATCAGACAGTCATGTCGCTGTTTATGAATACCTCTGCATTGGGAGTAGAACCGGAAGACATCAACGGTATTCCCCTGGGATGTTTAGGAATCCCGGAGTTTGGAACAGATTTTGCGATGCAGATGGTTATTGATGCGAAACCGACCGAATTTTCGGATCTGATCCGGATTTCAGGACTTTCGCATGGTACGGATGTGTGGCTGGGAAATGCACAGACTTTAATTGAGCAGGGGATTGCAACGATTTCTACTGCAATCTGTACCCGTGATGATATTATGATTTATCTGATCGGTATGGGACTTGACAGTGAGCAGTCCTTTACCATTATGGAGTCTGTTCGAAAAGGTAAGGGATTAAAGGAAGAATGGAAGGAAGAGATGCGGGCACATAATGTACCGGAATGGTATATTGATTCGTGTTTAAAGATTAAGTATATGTTCCCAAAGGCGCACGCGGCTGCCTACGTTATGATGGCATGGCGTATCGCATACTGTAAAGTTTTTTATCCACTCGCCTATTATGCGGCATATTTTTCCATTCGTGCGACCGGTTTCAACTATGAGATCATGTGTCAGGGAAAAGAGCGTCTGGAATATTTTTATAAGGATTACACAAGAAGAAAAGATTCTCTTTCCAAGAAAGAGCAGGATGTCTACCGTGATATGCGAATTGTGCAGGAGATGTATGCGAGAGGTTTTGATTTTACGCCAATTGATATTTACCGTGCATTGCCGGACCGTTTCCAGATCATCGACGGAAAGCTTATGCCGGCGTTAAATACCATTGAAGGTATGGGTGACAATGCTGCAATTGCGGTTGCGGAGGCAGCAAAAGACGGAAAATTCTTATCCAAAGATGATTTCCGCCAGAGAACCAAGGTGACGAAATCTACCATTGATCTTATGGCAGATCTTGGACTGCTGGGCGATATGCCGGAGTCCAATCAGTTGTCGTTATTTGATTTTGCATAAATATTTGTTTTGCGGGATAAAGAAACGCCAGGAAAAAATGAAGTTTCCTGACGTTTCTTGTTTTTATGTGTAAAATTGCATTGTGACAGCGCCTGCTTACGGATTGAAAATCTGTACATTGCCCGGGGCAGCAACAGATGTATAATAAGGGGTTTTGGTCGTAAAATCTTTAAAATAGACATATGTGGAAGTTACATTAATGGCAGTGTAGTTTCCCTTTTTTAATTCCTGATAATTGCTTCCGTCTGTATTGATACAGCAGATGGCCGGATCTGTCTTATCATTTTTCTGGAAGAAAATCTTATCTCCGGCAACGTTGTAGCAGTCGACACGGCAGTCCGTGACCAGCGTTTTTTCACCATTTGTCAGATCGACTTTGGCAATGCGGTAATCGTTTTCACAGTCCATAAAATAAAGATTGTTTCCGTCTTTCACCGGCATCCAGCAGTTCCCCTCATAGATAACTTTTGCGTGGTCATTGGAAGTGTCCATCTCATAGATATTATGATTGTCTGTCAGTCCGTTATAATAAATATATTGTCCATCGGTACTTGCGGTAAAGTAGGACTGTTTTTCTACCTGCTCTTTTTCCTTGCCATCAATTTTGACTTTGTACAGCGTGGTTGCATCAGTGGTATCATAATGCAGATAGTACAGATAATTTCCAACCAGGGAAGCATACATACACGGATCATCATCTAAAATTTCAGGCTTTCCTTTTCCGTCAATATCCAGCCGGCATAAGCTGTTGGTATTGACCGGGAGGAAGGAAAATGAATCAGCGCTTTTTCCCTTAAGTTTACAGTAATAAATGTAGTGGTCATCCACGTTGATGTAGCTGACACTCTGATCCTCTAACTTTTTGATGTTTGTGCCGTCCGGGTTCATGGAGTACAGACAGTAGTTGTCGGCAGGGTTGGCAAAGTAGACAATACCATCTTTTTCACAGAAATATCCTTCGTTATACAGATTTCCCGCAGTGTTGCCGTTGACATAACCGTCATTATACCGAATGCGGTTTATGTACCGGTAGAGGAAAACACACCCGGCAGCAAGAAGGATCACCAACACAAAAAGCAGCCATTTCCAGATTTTTTTCATAAGTAAATCACCTCTTTGATTTATAATCTTTATCTATAAAAAGTATAGCATTTCTGTATACCATGACGCAAGTGTTCTCTTGCAAGCAAACTGTGAATGTAATATATTATAAATAATAAATGGAAAGGCTTGGATTTTTTATGAGAGATTTATTGGAACTAAGAGATGAGATCGATCAGATCGACAGTCAGATCGTGGATCTGTATGAACGCAGAATGGCAATTTCAGAGGAAGTTGCTGAATATAAAATTGCTGTGGGAAAGAAAGTATTTGACAAGCAGCGTGAGGTTTCCAAGTTGGAAACATTGAGCAGAAAAGGAACTACGCCATTTTTAAAACACGGTATCCGTGAACTGTTCGAGCAGATCATGTCCATGAGCCGGAAGCGTCAGTATCAGCTACTGACAGAACATGGTCAGACGGAAAAAACCGATTTTAAAGAAGTAGATTATCTGAATTACAAAAATGCTAAAATCGTATTTCAGGGAACGGAAGGCGCATATTCCCAGCTTGCGCTGAATGAGTATTTCGGGGAGAATGCAGACAGTTATCATGTGGATACGTGGCGGGATGCGATGGAAGCCATCCAAAACGGAGAGGCCGATTACGCTGTATTCCCAATTGAGAATTCATCTGCCGGAATCGTTTCCGAGAACTATGATCTTATGGTGGAATACAATAATTATATCGTGGGCGAGCAGATCATCCGTATCGACCATGCACTTTTGGGCCTGCCGGAAGCAGACATGGACGATATCACCGACATTTATTCCCACCCACAGGCGCTGATGCAGTGCTCGAAATACCTTGAGAGCCACAGAGACTGGGAAAAGCACAGTCTGAAAAATACGGCGATGTCTGCCCAGAAGATCAAAGAGGATGGGAAAAAGAACAAGGCAGCGATCGCAAGCACCCTGACTGCGGACATTTATGGTCTGAAAGTGCTCGACGAGGCGATCCAGAACAATAAAAACAATTACACAAAGTTTATCATTGTGGCGAACAAGAAGATTTTTGAATCGAGAGCCAATAAGATCAGTATCTCTTTTGAAGTTCCGCATGAGAGCGGTTCGCTGTACCATAAGCTGTCCCATTTTATCTACAACGGAATCAACATGAATAAGATCGAGTCCAGACCGGTGCAGGGAAAAGCGTGGGAGTACCGCTTCTTTGTTGACATTGAGGGAAACCTCAATGATGCAGCCGTACAGAATGCGCTGCGGGGGCTGACAGAGGAGACGATCCGTTTGAAAATACTTGGCAATTATGTGAGTGCAGAAGGGAATGAATAAACTGATGAAAAGTCCAAAGAATTTAATTTTATATAAAGATTTTGAAAATGGAAAATTATTTTATAACATGACCTGGATCATGGAGAATTATGAAAATGAATATTATAATAAAGAGGATGTGGAGTCTCTTTTGTATGAGAGTTTGAACCAGTTAATGGAACTGGCAGTGAGTCATGGCTTTGTGGGAAATCTGTGGCACAGTTTTCTGGCATTCCTTCTTGTAAATAATGAGAATGCTTACAGCAAAGCCTGTGAGATCCGCGGCGAAGTGGAGGGCTCTGTCAATCAGATCGTATTGCATGACTTTGAGATCATCAAATCGCTGTTTGATTTTGATTTTGGAAAACTTGCCTCTTATTTTGAGATGGACTGTATGGATGCCATCACTGATTATCAGAGCATGACAGGGAGCGGAAAGATTTTTAATAAGAGGATCAAGGAGCGCATCAATGAGTTGAAGTTAAATCTGGAAGCTTCCACAGATGTGTCCGGATTTAAAGATGCAGTGACGGCATTTTATAAAGATTTTGGCGTTGGCAAACTAGGACTTCACAAAGCATTCCGCATTCAGCACAGGGAAAAGGGAGATGTGGAGATCGTGCCGATCACAAATATTGCCCATGTGAAATTAGACGATCTGGTCGGCTATGAGCTTGCAAAACAGAAACTCATCGACAATACGGAAGCATTTGTCAACGGAAAGCAGGCAAATAACTGCCTGTTATATGGGGATGCCGGAACCGGAAAATCCACCAGTATCAAAGCCATTGCAAACCAGTACTATGACAGAGGCTTACGTCTGATCGAAGTGTACAAGCACCAGTTCTGTGATCTGAATGATGTCATCGCACAGATCAAAAACCGCAATTACAAGTTCATTATTTACATGGACGATCTCTCTTTTGAAGAGTTTGAGATCGAATATAAATATCTGAAGGCAGTGATCGAGGGCGGTCTTGAGAAAAAACCGGACAACGTACTGATCTATGCAACCTCCAACAGACGCCACCTGATCCGTGAAACATTTTCGGATAAAGAGGAAGTGCGTGAGGATATGCATACTTCCGATACTGTACAGGAAAAATTATCCCTGTATGCAAGATTTGGTGTTTCCATCTACTTTGGCGCACCGAACAAGAAAGAATTCCAGAATATTGTCAAAGTACTTGCAGAAAAATATCAGGTTTCCATGGATGAGGACACTTTGCTTGCTGAGGCCAATAAATGGGAGCTTTCCCACGGCGGATTATCCGGCAGGACGGCACAGCAATTTATTAACTATTTACTTGGAAAAGAATAAAAAATTGGTATAATAGAGATATACAAAAGAAATGAGGAGGCAGACATCTGGTGATCCATACATTCGCAGCAATTTATATCGGTTCTTATGAAGTAAGTATTAAAATATTTGAGATTTCAGGAAAGAAGAAAATCCGTGACATTGATTATATCCGGAGCAGGATCGAGCTCGGAAGAGATGCATATTCCAAGGGAAGTATCGGATATGAACTTGTGGAGGCGCTGTGTGATACGCTTGCCGAGTACAAAAAGATCATGGACGGCTACCGGGTGGACAGTTACGAAGCGTATGCTGCCGCAGCATTGAGAAACGCTGAAAATGAACTTTTTATCTTAGACCAGATCCGCATCCGGACAGGACTTCTCGTAAAAGTTTTAAGTAACTCTGAGCATCGCTTTATCAGTTATAAATCGGTTGCCATGCGGGAAGATTTTGAGCGTATGATCCAGAAAGGTGCAGCAGTTGTGGATGCCGGAGGCGGCGGTATGCAGATCACGGTATTCTCAAAGGGAAAAGTAGTCACAACACAGCATCTGGCACTCGGCACCATGCGTATGCGGGAGCAGCTTGCGAGAAAAAGTAACAATCTGGCGCAGTATGAGCTTCAGGTAGAAGAACTTGTTGACAAGGAACTTGAAGTTTTTAAAGCTATGTATCTTCAGGAGACGAAGATCAAATACCTGATCATCATCGGTGATTATATATCAGAGATCAGCAGAAAAGTAGAAAAAAACAAGGAAGACAATACCATAGAGGCAGCAAAGTTCTTAAAGTACATCAGAAAGCTGGATGAGAAGACATTAGAGGAAATCTCAGAGGAATTGAACCTTTCGAATGAGAGTGATGCGCTTGTCATTCCATATATGATGATTTTTAAATGCATGGCAGAGAGCATCGGCGCAGAGAGTCTCTGGGCACCGGGAACGAATGTCAGCGATGGTATCGCATTCCACTATGCACAGAAGAATAATATGATTCGGGTGGAACATGATTTTGAGGCGGATGTCTTATCTGCCGCAAGAAATCTTTCCGAGCGTTACATGAGTTACACCCCACATATTGATGCACTGACGCAGATGGCAACCCTTATTTTTGATACGATGAAAAAAGTACACGGACTTGGCAGAAGAGAACGGCTGCTTTTACAGGTGGCTGCCATTTTACATGACTGCGGAAAATATATCAGTTTTGCCAATGGACCTTCCTGCTCCTATGATATCATTATGGCTTCCGAGATCATCGGACTGACACACAAAGAGCGTGAGATCGTTGCAAACACTGTATTATATAATACATGGTCACTTCCTGACTATGAAGATCTTGCAGATAAATTGGATCATGACAGTTATCTGACCGTTGCAAAACTTTCTGCGATCCTGCGTGTCTCAAATGCGATGGACCGCAGCCACAAACAGAAGTTTAAGAATGTGAAGGCGGCGGTCAAGGGAAGAGAGCTTGTGATCACAATTGAGACAATGGATGATATTGCTTTGGAAAAAGCACTGTTTGATGCCAAAACGTCATATTTTGAAAATATATTCAGCATAAAGCCGGTGATCAAAGAGAAGAGAGTCTACGGCTGACAGTCAACCAATGGAAAGGCTAGGTTTATCTTATGGAGAAAGAACAGGATTTTAAAAAACCGGAATATTATGAAAACAGGGAATTAAGCTGGCTGAAATTTAATCACCGCGTATTAAACGAGGCGAGGGATAAATCCATCCCGCTTCTGGAACGATTAAAGTTTGTCAGTATCACTTCGTCAAATCTGGACGAATTTTTCATGGTGCGTGTCGCTTCCCTGAAGGATATGGTACACGCCAATTATAAGAAAAAAGATATTGCCGGAATGACGGCATCCGAACAGTTAGAGAAGATCAATGAACGCACGAGAGAGCTTGTCACACTTCAGTACAATACCTATAACCGTTCTCTTGTGCCACTTATGCACCAGCATGGAATTGTTGTGATGGATGCGTTTGAAGATCTGAGTGAGTCACAGGCTGCGTTTGTGGATCGATATTTCGAAGACAATGTATATCCGGTACTCACCCCGATGGCGGTGGATGCCTCAAGACCATTTCCACTGATCCGGAACAAGACATTGAACATTGCAGCACTTCTTTCCAAGAAAAAAGGAAAAGCAGAAAAAGAGGAAATTGAATTTGCAACCGTCCAGGTTCCAAGCGTGTTGCCACGCCTGGTACATATCCCTTCGGAAGATGGAAATGAAAAGACCTTCATTTTATTGGAGCAGGTCATTGAGCGGAATATTGATAAACTGTTTTTAAACTACGATGTACTCTGCGCATATCCTTACCGTGTTATGCGAAATGCCGATCTGTCGATTGATGAGGATGAAGCGGCGGACCTGCTAAAAGAGATTCAGAAACAGTTAAAAATGCGTCAGTGGGGCGAGGTTATCCGTCTGGAAGTAGAAGATGGCATTGACAAAAAGCTGTTAAACTTCTTAAAAGATGAATTAAAAGTGGCAGAACAGGATATTTTTCAGATCAACGGACCAATTGATTTCACATTTCTGATGAAAATGTATGGATTAGAAGGCTGTGACGATCTGCGGAATGAGCCTTACACGCCACAGCGCGTGCCGGAGATCGTACCGGGGGAAAATATTTTTGATGAGATCCGAAAAGGAGATATCCTTTTGCATCATCCATACCAGACGTTTGATCCGGTGGTTGATTTTATACGTCAGGCATCTGTGGATCCGGATGTACTTGCCATCAAACAGACGCTTTACCGTGTCAGCGGCAATTCACCAATTATTGCTTCATTGGCACAGGCGGCTGAAAACGGCAAGCAGGTTTCTGTTTTAGTGGAGTTAAAGGCCCGGTTTGATGAGGAAAATAACATTGTCTGGGCAAAAAAATTAGAGCAGGCTGGCTGCCATGTTATCTATGGTCTGGTTGGACTGAAAACCCACAGCAAAATAGCGCTGGTTGTCCGGAGGGAGGAAGATGGTATCCGTCGTTATGTGCATCTTGGAACCGGTAACTACAACGACTCCACAGCAAAGTTATATACAGACTGTGGTATTTTTACCTGTGACGGTGCGATCGGAGAGGATGCAACTGCCGTATTCAATATGTTGTCCGGCTACTCCGAACCATTGTCATGGAATGAACTTGCGGTTGCACCGATCTGGCTTCGCACGAAGTTCACAAAGCTGATCCGCCGTGAGACGAAGCATGCAAAAGAGGGAAAACCTGCAAAGATCATTGCAAAAATGAATTCGCTCTGTGATCCGGGAATCATTGAATCCCTTTATGAAGCGTCTGCAGCAGGTGTTAAGATCCAGCTGATCGTCCGTGGAATCTGCTGCTTAAAAGTCGGGATCCCAGGGGTGAGCGAGAATATTGAAGTCCGTTCGATCGTTGGAAATTTCTTAGAGCACAGCCGGATCTTCTATTTCTTCAATGATGGAGAAGAAGAACTTTACATGGGAAGTGCCGACTGGATGCCGCGTAACTTAGACAGACGAGTGGAGATTTTATTCCCGGTATTAGATGATGAACTGAAAAAACGTGTCAGACATATTCTGGATGTGGAACTGGCAGACACTTTAAAGGCACATGTGCTGCATGCTGACGGCAATTACGAGAAGGTAGACAGACGCGGAAAGATTGCGTTGTCATCTCAGGATGTTTTCTGCAGGGAGGCAATGGAAAATGTTTCAAAACCATCTCATGGATATCAGGGAAGAGTGTTTATCCCGGCAGAACCTGTAGAATAAATAGAAGTACGAAAGAGCAGTTATTTTGTGAGGGAGGATGGCTATGAATAATAAAATTTTATTTGCGGATCTGGATCATACATTATTGTGTGATGATAAGTCGATTTCTGAAAAGAACCGGGCTGCAATACAGAAAATGTTAGAGCGTGGACACTATTTTGTTCTTGCAACCGGAAGACCGGTAGAGTCGGGCAGGATTGTTGCAAAGAATCTTGGACTGACCAGTCCGGGATGCTATATGATCGCCTTTAATGGGGCAGTGGTCTATGACTGCGCAGCGGACCGGGTGCTTCATAAAAGTTCACTTCCAATCGAGGTCACGCAGGAGATTTTTGACCGGGCGCATAAAGCCGGCATCTATGTACAGACTTACAATACCGTGGACATTGTGACAAAACGGCACACAAAGGAACTGGATTACTATGTGGAGCGCTCCCATATGACCTACAAACTCACAAGAAGAATTTCAGATTGTCTGGATTCGGAACCGCAGAAGGTTATTCTGATCCATCTGGAGGATGATGGAAAGTTAAAACGTTTCCAGAAAGCCAATGCCGCCTGGGCAAAAGGAAAATGCAACTCCTTTTTCTCCTGTAAAGAGTATCTGGAGTATTGTCCGGTCGACACGGACAAAGGAACCGGCGCACAGTATCTGGTAAAATTGTTAAATATTCCACATACCAGCACGGTTGCGATCGGAGATGAGCAGAACGACATACCGATGATCCAATCCGCACATATTGGCATTGCTATGAAGAACGGGATCGATGATATCAAGAAAGCCGCTGATTATGTCACGGAAAATGATAACAATCATGATGCAATCGCGGAAGTGATCGAGAAGTTTATTTTATAAAAAAAGGGAAGCTTACCATTGATATGTAAGCTTCCCTTTTTTATCTGTGCGCCTTTATTTCTTCCAAAATGGAGTAAGGAATATACAGATGTCCCCGTCCTCTGCCAAGAGCGATATCCGGTTTGTTTGAGCCGTGGAAATCAGAGCCGCCGCTGATAAGGAGTCCGTTTTCCCTTGCAAGACGTTTCATCTGCTGTTCTTCTCCGGTGGTGTAGGTGGAGTAGATTGCTTCTAACCCGTCAAGTCCCGCCGGTTTCAGCTCATCGATCATTTTCTGGAGATTGGTGTTACTCAGGCCGTAGAGCAGAGGGTGAGCTAAAATGGCAGTACCTCCGGCTTCCTTGATGAGACGCACGGCATCGGTCGAAGCGACTTTCAATCTGCCGACATAGCATTTGCAGTGGTCGCCGATATAGCGGTCGAAGGCTTCGCGGACACTCTTGATCTGACCATGTTCATACAGGAAACGTGCAATGTTGGCGCGTGTAATAACGCAGTCCGGATTTTCAGCCACCAGTTCTTCCATCGTAATGGAAAGCCCTTCCTTCTGAAGTGCCTCCACCATAAGTGCATTGCGCTCACTGCGGCATTTCCGGTATTCGGCTGTCTTTTTCAGAAGCTGCTCATTTTCGATATCAATATATAACCCTACGATATGGACTTCTTTTCCGTGATAATCGGTGGAGAGTTCAATGCCCGGTATCAGTTCAATCCCGGCAGAAGTTGCGCAGGGCATTGCTTTGCTGACACCTGAGCAGGTGTCGTGGTCGGTGAGTGCAAACGCAGACAGACCGGTGCGTTTTGCTTCAGTTACCAGTTCTGTGGGTGAAAAAGTTCCATCGGATTCGGTGGAATGTACATGTAAGTCGACAATTCTGTGATTCATAGTTTATGCCTTTCTTTTATAATTTCCCTGTGAATGATGAGTATCGTTTTAACTACAAAATTGACGTATTTTTTATTATCATTTTATTTACTGATATTTTGAAAAGTGATAAAATAATATATATCATATCGTTTGGTATAAGAAGAGTGTACTAAACAATAAAAAAATTTGCAAATAATTATGGATGAATGCTGAAAGGGGGACAAATTTGAAAAAATTTATTTTTGGTATAATTCTATCTGTCATTGGATTTATCTATTCATTTACCTGTTTTGTATACGCAGTTATAAATCCGTGTACTGTAAATGATCGAAGTGGTTTCATGATATCTCTTAGGGCAAATAATGTATTGATTCCGTTTTTGATTTCTACTTTTATTCTTATGATCGGTATACTGATTTGTGGATATGAGGCATATAGGAAAAAGTAAAAAGATACAGAAAAAATTTACAAACTGTAAAAATATACTTGACGAAACAAGTGTGTGTATGTTATATTATCAGAGTTGTTGAAAACAAAGTAGAGTATCCACTCTCACCGGAGCACAAATTTACAGTGTCTCATGGTTTAATACCTCAAACGTCGCATATGCGTATTTGATTGATTGTGGATAGTCTGCCTATCCACTTTTTTTATGTGGAAGCATGAAAAATTATTTTGGAGGTGCAATACCATTAGCGAGTTAATGATTAATGAACAGATCAGAGACAAAGAAATTCGTCTGATCGGAGAAAACGGAGAACAGCTTGGCATTATGTCAGCGAGAGAAGCTATGAAGCTTGCTGAGGAAGCAGAACTTGACTTAGTTAAAATCGCTCCAACTGCAAAACCACCTGTCTGCAAGATTATCGATTACGGTAAGTATCGTTATGAACTGGCAAGAAAAGAAAAAGAAGCCAAAAAGAAACAGAAAGTGGTTGAGCTGAAAGAGATTCGCTTGTCACCGAATATTGATTTAAATGATCTGAATACCAAAATGAACGCTGCAAAGAAGTTTTTATCCAAGGGAGATAAAGTAAAAATTACTTTGAGATTCCGCGGACGTGAAATGGCTCATATGAATGCAAGCAAACACATTCTTGACGATTTCGCAGAAAGCTTATCTGACACAGCAGTAGTGGAAAAAGCACCAAAAGTTGAAGGAAGAAGTATCAGCATGGTGTTGGCAGAAAAGAAATAATTATTTTAAGGAGGAATCTATCATGCCAAAAATGAAAACAAGCAGAGCAGCTGCAAAACGTTTCAAAGTTACAGGAA
>ERZ840371.2419-NODE-2419-length-16872-cov-10.814890_pt1 | contig 16872 bp, 14 predicted proteins | sample MGYA00519937_ERZ840371 | MGnify/ENA primary metagenome ERZ840371 (study PRJEB31850, sample SAMEA3708873) | human gut metagenome | biome: human gut; feature: human-associated habitat; material: faeces | place: China | collected 2014 ... | reverse complement strand
CTACTGGACTCGAACCAGTGGCCTCATGCGTGTGAAGATTCGATAGGGACGCCTTCCGCACGGTTTCAGCGGCAATAAGCGGGTTTTCCACAAAATCTCCTCACCCGCAGGTGCGCTCCGTTCCACTGTTTCCGCCCCGTTTTTTCTGTTCGTGGGTCACAGCGTGGGTCAACTGGAGATTTCCGCTCCCGTTCACATGTCACATTTTGCAACGCTAAAGACGGTTTCTGTCAAACCAAAATCAGTCTTGAACGTTTTATGTATATAAAGCTATAAACTACACTATGGGTTATGTTATATTCTTTCTCCTTGAATATACGCTTTCATTTCGTCAAGCAGGACAGATAACGCATTCTTCTGATTACTTTTAAGCCAGATTGCGTCCGTGCCCACCGGCGGCAAGTGGTTTGTTTTCGTCAGGTCGATGGAACGGATATTATCCCCGGTATTGATGCGGTAACTACGCCCCATAATACAAAAACCAAGACCGGATTCCAATGAGAGGATCATGGTCTCCATGTCCGCAACTTCTGTGACATGCTGAAATGAAATGCCCTGGTATGCATCACCGGCAGGGGAGTGCCCTTTCAGTTTCAGCAGCGGCATATTGACAAAATCCTTGAGCGTGAGCATGTCCTGCGGCTTATGAATCAGAGAAACCGGGTAATACAGATAGCAATCACTGCGGGAGACTCTCATGCGCCGCATGGTTTGCTTGGAGTCCTGCTCCAGACTGTATGTAAAAATGATGTCCAGCTCACCGCCGGAGAGCTTCTGCCGCAGAACGGCAAAGGGATAGCTGTGGATGGAGAGGGTGATTTTGGGATAGGCCAGAGAGAACGCCCGGAGAAACCCCGGCAGGACGTGGTTGATATCCAGCATACTGCCGATACCTACATTGATCTGCCCCTGCACATCGTCGGCGGATTTGGTGGCCTGCTGCACGGCCGTGTCGATCAGCTCCAGCGCCTTTTCAAAGCTGGGATAGAGCTGCTGGCCGACATACGTCATGTGAGCGCCCTGCTTGTCCCGGGTAAACAGCTGCACCCCAAGCTCCTTTTCCAGAAGCGCAATCTGCTTGCTGATGGTGGGCTGAGACGTGTACAGCTCCTCGGCGGCCCGGGTAAAATTTCTGTGCTTGGCAACACTTAAAAAATAGCGGATCTGCGTCAATTCCAAAATATGTTCCTCCCCGGCAATCTGATGAAACGGCTGGCGGACAAAATGTGGCATACTCAGTATATCCCACAGCCATTCCATTCTGGAATGACATTATAGCACAAAACTATTTTACATTTCCAGACTTGTTTGGTACGATTTCAACAATGATTCCAACAGAAAAAGGTTGGATGAAAAAGAGGAGAAAGGATGCAATCATTATGAAAAGAATTCTGGCGGCACTTCTGACAGTCCTGATGGCAGTATCCATGACAGCCTGCGGCGGAGGCGACAAGAAGGCGGAGGATGCCGGCCCCGTGGAAAATACGGGCAAGACCTATACCTGGAAGCTGGGCACGATCTATAATGATCCCTCTGCCAAGCCTGAGTATAATTCTTTCGGACATTCCATTGAGGCATTCTGCCAGATGGTGAATGAAAAGACGAACGGACAGGTTGTTGTGGAACCGTATTACAGCAGCGTACTGGGCGCCAGCAGTGAGCTCTGGGGTTCTCTGCGTGATAACGAGATTCAGGTGTTCTATGGTCAGCCCATGTCCACAGCGGATGCCCGCTTCGGCGCATGGAACATCCCTTACCTGTTCAGCAATTACGATCAGGTGAAGGAACTGATTGCCTCTCCTGATGCCCCTCTGTTCAACATGGCACAGGACTGGATGACTGAGGATGGCGTACATCTGGTTGCAGTTGGCCCGTCTGTGTTCCGCGGCTTCTTCAATATCAAGCATGAGGTTGGCGCCATTTCCGACATCCGGGATCTGAAATGCCGTACTTATGAGGATCGCGTGGTTCAGACTTTCTGGGGCGATGTGTGCAATGCATCCTCCATGGCGTTCTCCGAGGTGTATACCGGTTTGCAGACCGGCACGATTGACGGCCTGGAATTCGCCGCTACCAGTGTACTCTCCAGCAAGTATTACGAAGTGGCCAATCCCTCCTATTACAGCGATATCAACTGGCAGTGGACCAGCGGATGCAACCTGGTGGTCAGCCAGGAGGCATGGGACGAGCTGCCTGATGACCTTAAGGAAATTGTGACCGAGTGTGCCTGGGAGGCACAGGATACCTTCTATGAGGAAGAAACTGCCAACGAGGCAAAGGCCATGGATGATCTGGCTGCCAACGGTACGCAGATTCATGAGCTGACTGACGAGGAGCGTCAGACCTGGATCGATCATGCCCGTTCTCTGGACGACAAGATGAAAGAAGAGATCGGCACTGAGACCTGGGACGCTGTTTGGGCCGCAGTGAACGGCTAAACGCAGATACAGGGCCCGCCTGGACTGTTCATACCATGCCAGGCGGGTCTTACTATATCCAGATGGGCAAAACCATTTAGTCATTTAGGAGGAATCGGATTTGAATTTGTTGAAGAAATTGGATGCAATCCTGTTCAAGGCAGTTCAGATATGTCTGGGAATTGCCATGATTGCATTGACTGCCGTGGTAGTTTTGCAAGTGCTGGCTCGGTATGTCCTGCACATTTCGCTGGGCGGGATCGAAGAGCTACCGGTATATCTGATGATGATTAGCGTGTGGATTGCCGCAATTTTTGTGGCCAAAGATGACGGACATGTAAAAATCGAACTGCTGGACATGTTCGTAAAGAACAAAAAGGTTCTGGGCGTTATCAACATTGTACTTTGTACTCTGAGCGGGATTGCACTGGCCTATTTTGCCTATCTGAGCCTGATGTACATGTTCAAGCTTCAGCGCTATGGTGATGTGACCGCAGGTCTGGGAATTCCCATCTGGGTGCTGGAAATGTTCATGGTCATCAGCTGTGCCATGATGGCAATGTATTATGTGGTGAATTTTGTTAAGAAGATTATTCGCCTGAAAGAGGAGGGCAGAGCATGATCGCATTATCGGTTGGCATCATCCTTGTTTTGATTTTGATGGGAATGAGTGTGCCCTGGTGCTTCCTCTGCGGTTCCCTGATTTATGTGATTACGACCGGCAGCAGTACCGGCAGCTTCGTTTCCACTGCATTCTACTCTCTGGAATCTACTTCCACTCTGGCAATTCCCCTTTTTATGGCAGCAGGTGTTCTGCTGGAGAAGAGCGGAATTGCGCGGACGCTGATTGACCTTGCTGAGAAGCTGGTGGGCAAGCTCAAGGGCGGCATGGGTGCAACGATCCCTGTGGTGGCCTGCTTCTTCGGCGCCCTCTCCGGCTCCGGCACGGCCACGGTTACGACCCTGAGCTCCATGATGGCGCCCCGCCTGCGTGAGCTGGGCTGGGACAAGCGGTATCTGGCGGCTTTCATTGCGGCCTGCGGCCCTCTGGGTTATATGATTCCGCCTAACATGAACGCTATCCTTTATGCGAACGTTTCCAGCGCATCTATTTCTGGCCTGTTTCTGGCAACGGTGATTCCCGGCCTGATCTGGGCTGGACTGTATCTTGTCATCAACCGCGTTACCTATAAAAAATGGTATGATCCTGCAAAGATGGGGCATCGTGATTCCACTACGGATCAGATCATTCCTCTGACGGAGGAAGAACTGGCCGCACTGCAGAAGAACGAGAAATGGAGCAAGGTCCTCAAGAGCGCAATTCCCGCTTTCCTAATGCCTGTGATTATTATGGGCGGTATCTACGGCGGCATTTTCAATGCGACGGAAGCAGGCGGTGTTGGTTGCCTCTATGGCGTGATCGTGGGCGTGTTCGTGTACCGTACGCTGAAGGGAAAGGAAGTATTCAACGCATTTGTGGGCACTGGCTCCTCTCTGGGCTCCTTCCTGATTATGTTCCCCATGACCCTGATTTTCTCCCGTATCATGGTTACGAACGGTGTGCCTGACATGATTACCAACATGATTACTGGTGTTTCCGATAACCGTTATGTGATTCTGTTCATTCTGGACATCGTTCTGATTATCGCAGGCTGCTTCCTGGACGCTGGCGTGCTGCTGCTGGTTCTGACGCCGCTGCTGCTGCCTACCGCTGCTGCGATTGGCCTGACGCAGATTCAGCTGGGCGTGATTATGTTCGTGGCTGTGGGTGTGGGCACCATTACCCCGCCGATGGCAATGAATATTTTCATCACCGGCAAGGCCTGCAACGTTTCCGTGCGCGATATGATGAGTCCGCTGTGGCCCTTCCTGGTGTTCGCAGCAATTCCTGTGCTGCTTGCGGTCACCTATATCCCCGAATTGTCCCTGTGGCTGCCTCGGCTTGTTATGGGCACAGTTTCCTGACAGCCTTAGAGCACCATAATGAAAGTGAGGCTGAAAAAATTGATTTACGAAAAAGGAAAACAGTTGCCTGTGATTCTGGACTGCGATGTGCTGGTCTGTGGCGGCGGAATTGCCGGCATTGCAGCGGCGATTGCAGCGGCCAGAAACGGAGCAAAGGTCACCCTGCTGGAGCGCGAGTACGCACTGGGCGGCTTGGCGACCCTTGGATTGATTACCATTTACCTTCCCATGTGTGATGGCCTGGGACATCAGGCTGAATACGGACTTGTGGAAGAACTGCTGCGGCTGTCCATCAAGCATGGCGCAGAGAAGGACTACACAGAACTCTTCTTCAACCCTCATTCTGAAGAGGAGCGGCGCAAGGGCCCGAGAATGACGGCTCAGTTTAACCCGGAGCTCTTTGCACTGGAAGCAGAGAAACTGCTGCTGAATCTGGGCGTTAATATCCAGTACGGCACACTGGTCTGCGGCGTTTCCAAGAAAGAGGGAAACCTGATTGACACAGTGATTGTTGAAAACAAGTCTGAGCGCTGTGCGATCCGCTGCAAGAGCGTCATCGATGCCACAGGCGACTCCTATGTCATTAACTACTCTGGGGCGAATCAGGCCCTTTACGGTGGAGACAACGGCCTTGCCAGTTGGTATTATTATCTGTCGGAAGGCCAGCTGAATCTGCGGATGTATGGCCTTAGCGATGTGATGCCCGGCAAAAACCAGTCCAGCAATTCCGAGGATAACGAGATTGACACAGTGATTGAAGGCAGCCGCCGTTATAGGGGGCTGGACGGGCTGGAATTGAGCCAGATGATCACAGACGGGCATCAGCACATGTTGGCGGACATGCTGAAGCATAAGGAAAAAGATAAGAACTTTGCTCCCACCACCATGTCCACCATTCCCCTGTTGCGGATGACCCGGCGGATCGCCGGGGAATACGAGATGGACGATACGGAGATTCGCGTCACCATGCCGGACAGCGTAGGAACCTTCTGCGACTGGCGGAAGCGCGGCCCCGTTTATGAGTTGCCTTTCCGCTGCCTATACAGTGCTTCTGTTCCCAATCTGCTGGCCGCAGGGCGAAACATCTCCGTAACCGATGCTATGTGGGATATTACGCGTGTGATTCCTGTGTGCGCAGTAACTGGTGAAGCGGCGGGAACTGCCGCAGCAATGGGCGATGATTTTACCAAACTGGATGTTTCCGCACTGCAGAAGCAACTTGTCAAGCAGGGTGTCCGGCTGCATCATGAGGATCTGCTGAAATAAAACGCAAATTAGGAAAGGACGATAGTAACCATGTTTTTGACAGATGAAGAAAAGGCAATGCTGGATGGATCGGAAGGTCTTGCCGTTCAAAAGGCAATGGAAATTCTGGTTCACTATGGCGAAGCGCTGGGCGCAGATCATCTGGTAGATACCAAGAATGTCGGCGGCTATCTGATTGCACGGAAGGATCAGATGAAAAAGGCCAACACAGACAGCTTTGATACGCTGTTTTCCGAGCTGAACATTGATAGTGATAGGCCGTTTGAATTTGGCCATGTAAAGGTACCAAGCTGCCAGTTCGAAACGGACATGGAACCGGATTATTACCGCCTGTCTGACCGGACGGATGAAGATAAGGCGCTCTATGAGCGAAATATGGACTGGCTGCGCAAGATCGGCGTGAAGCCCATGTGCACCTGCACGCCTTATCAGATTGGCAATGTCCCCGTAAAAGGCGAACACTGCGCCTGGATGGAGTCCAGCGCCGTTGTCTATATCAACAGCGTACTGGGCGCCCGCACAAACTGCGAAGGAACGGAAAGCACAACGGCTGCTATGTTGACTGGCAAGATTCCCTATTGGGGTTACCATTGCGACGAACACCGCCGCGGCACCCATCTGATCCGCGTGGAGACACCGATTCTCACACAGAAGGACTGGGGGTTGCTGGGCTACTGGGTTGGCAAGATTATTCAGGACAAGGTACCTGTTATTACGGGAATTGAGAAAGTACCTGTCCGGGATATGCTGAAGCACTTCGGCGCGGCTGCTGCTTCTGCAGGCGGTATTGAGATGTATCATATTCCCGGGATTACGGCGGACGCCAATACCGTGGAGGAAGCACTGGGCGGCAATAAACCGGAGGAACTCAAGTTCGGTATGGAAGAGAAGCGCTGGGCTTATGAATTACTGAACAGCTGCGGAACCGATACCGATGTGGACTTTGTTATGCTGGGATGCCCGCATTATTCCATCGATCAGGTGGAGCGTGTTGCTCAGTTGGTGGACGGCAAAAAGATTAAAGACGGCGTAAATTTCTGGGTCTTTGTGCCGCAGCCTATTAAGGATCTGGCCATCCGCTGCGGTTATGTGGATGTGATTGAAAAGGCCGGCGGTCTGGTGATGCGTGACTGCTGCCCGGCCCTGGGACAGTTCAAGCCCAAGGGCGCCAAAGTTATGGCAACCGATTCCGGTAAGCAGGCGCACTATCTGCCTAACTTTACAGGAATCCAGTCCTGGTACGGCTCTGTTGAAGAGTGCGTAAATGCTGGTATTACTGGTAAATGGGAGGGGACACTGTAATGGAAAAGATCGTTTTGCATGGCCGTAAAGTTGTTGGCGGTGTGATTGAAGGAGAAGCTCTGGTCACAAAAGAGACAATTTCCGGCTGGGGTGGGATTGATGTGAAAACTGGTACGATCATTGACGTGCGTCATGAACTGGCGGGACAGTGCTTTGCCGGTAAGGTACTGGTTTACCACGGTGCCAAAGGATCTTCCGGTTGGTCAAGCCAGTTTCATCAGGCCCGAATTAATGGCGTGGCGCCTTTGGCAATGGTCTTTAAGGAGACCACAACGAAAATCGCTTTGGGCTGCGTGGTAACGCATTGCCCCGGTGTAACGGATCTGGACCAGGATCCCACGGAAGTGATCCACACAGGCGACTGGGTTCGTGTGGATGGAGACAACGGTACGGTAGAAATCCTTGAGCGGGCCGAAGACAGATAAAGTTATTCCCTCACCATATAAGCAGTGTAAGGCAACCCACCAGCTCTAATGGAAAAACTGGGCAAGCCTTTCCATCCCAGTAAATCTTGCTGAACAAACAACGCAAGTAGACTTCGCAGCCCAGTGGGGCTACGGCGCCGGAGGAATGTGGACACATGTCCACTTTCCTCCGGTTACTCTTTTCGGTGCGTGTTTTTGCTGACATCTCCAAACTCAACCGTGACCACAGACGGCAAGCATAACATGTATCATACGCTAACCGCTGACAGATGGTTGAATTGCTCATGCAGGAAAAGCGCACAACATCAGCAGACGAACAACAGGATCACGTAGCCCAGCGGGGCCGCGACGCCTGCGGGACAGCGACGCGCATCATGCGCATCGCTGTCCCGCAGGCTCTCTGCGTTCTTCGAGAGCACCTCCCGGCCAAGATCCCAAAGCGGCAAAGTACGCCGTTCTGACACCCGGCCCGGGGATGTTTGTGAACGTGCGGAACGATCCGAGGGTAGTGATACCACCCCCATCCGAAATGCCCCCTGTTTCGCCGTGTGAGCCGCTGTGTGCGATCTTTCTCCGAGAGCCGAGCGTGTACCCGCTTTCACTCGTGAAAGCGAACGTGGGCCGTTTGCGCGAGAAGTTGAAAATCGGGATGAAAAGCGGTTTGGAACAGCGTTGTGGCGGTAACTTTTTGGCGATAGTTGCGGGAACGATTTTGAGCGAAAAGCTGAACTTTACAGGAGGGTTTTTCGAGTGGCGAAGGCCGTTCGATTTTAGTACAAGATAAAGAGAGGTGCCCGTAGTTGGGCCCCTCTCAGCCACAAAGCCCCGCAGTGCGGGGCTTTCCGGGGTTTTGAAACCGCAGTCTAAGGTGCACCTTGGCGGGCGTTTTCGCGGTCTTGGGTGAACGCGAGGGGCGTCAGACCCCAGCAACAGCGGACTTTTCAAGGTGGACGTTCCGCAGTCAAGCAGCAAAACCGCCGTTTTCAACCACTCGAAAAAGTGATTTCAAGTATAAGAGCAATTTTCGGCGCAGATCGCGCATATTTTGAGCCGCTGTAGTCAATAAAAAAAGACTTTCAACTGTCCAAAAATCGCACCGCTGTAACCAAAGAAGCGTCTCCTCCGGCAGCGCAAAAATTGCGCCGCAATAGTCAAAGATAAGGCGGCGTGGTTCCGATGGGCAAATGATAACTTTCTGATAACAGTTCCATCTTTGGATAGCTTTGTCCCCTTGATTACGGTATTGTTCGTTGCGAAAGGGGCTGATTTTATGCCGAAAAGACGAGCAAACGGCGAGGGGAACATCCGAAAGCGCAAGGATGGTCGCTGGGAGGGCCGGTACACGGCGGGCTATGACCCGGAGAGCGGAAAACGGATCATCAAGAACGTGCTGGGCAAAACGCAGGCCGAGGTCAAGGAAAAACTCAAAGCCGCGATCAGCGAAAGCCAGCGGCTGGATGTATCCAAAGCGGGAACCTACACAGTGGCATTGTGGGTACGGACATGGTACGAGGTCTACGCCGAGCCCCGCATCCGGCCCAACACCAAAGCCTACTACACCAATTACATCGAGAACCATATCGTACCCGGAATTGGAAATATTTCCCTGGACAAGCTGACCACCATTCAGATCCAGCGGTTTTACAACAATCTGCAGAAAAGCGGACGAGTTCAGCGCAAAAACTTCCCGCCACTGAAAGATGCCAGCCTCAGTTCCAGAGTGGTGCGGGGTGTTCACACACTGCTGCACAACTGCCTGGAGCAGGCGGTGGCGGAGCGACTCATTCTCACCAACCCCGCCCAGGGCTACAAGCTGCCGCAGCTTGAAAAGAAAGAAATGAAGATCCTGCCGCAGGAGAAAATCGGAATGTACCTCGCAGAAGCGGAAAAACGAGGATTGCTGGCGGCCTTCTATCTGGAACTGACCACCGGCCTGCGGAGAGGGGAGTTGCTGGCCCTCCAATGGACGGACTTGGACGTTGAAAACCGGACACTCGCCGTCACCAAGCAGGTAAACCGCATCAACGGCGAACTGGTGGTCAGTCCACCGAAAACTCGCAACTCCGTGCGGACACTGGCCCTTCCGCAGCAGGCAGTTGACCTGCTGATTGCCGAACGCAAAAAGCACTCTCGCAATCCGTATCTGTTTCCATCGCCCAAGACCGGGACTATGTATGACCCGGACGCTTTCCGCCGGACGCATGATAAAATTCTGAAAGCCATCGGCGCGGAACACATTCGATTTCATGACTTGCGGCACACCTTCGCCACGCTGTCCCTGAAAAGCGGAGTGGACGTGAAAACGCTGTCCGGCGCGCTGGGCCACTACTCGGCGGGGTTCACGCTGAACACCTACACTCACGCCACGGCCCAGATGAAGCAAGATGCCGCAGACACCATCGGTGGGGTCATCAGCCAGCAGATGCGCTGAAAAAACAGGGCCAGACAGGAAAAATCCCGTCTGGCCCTGTCCGGTACTTTCCACACCTTTCCCCGTGTGGGTCAGGTTGTGAGTCTTGAAGAAACGGCAAAAATTAAGCGCCAGAAAAAGTTGCGAATTGCGAAAGAAAATCACCGGAATCAATCGATTCCGGTGATTTTTGGTGGAGACTACTGGACTCGAACCAGTGGCCTCATGCGTGTGAAGATTCGATAGGGATGCCTTCTGCCGAATTTTGGGAGAATAAAGCGGGTTTGCCGCATGATTTCCTCACCCGCAGATACGCTTTTCTCCGTTGTTTCCGCCCCGATTTTTCTGTTCGTGGGTCATAGTGTGGGTCAAAACGCAAGCCTCGTTTTCTGTCCGCGTCGGATAAGGCACTTTCATATCTTAATAACATTGCTCATAGAGGGAGCATATCACATGGGCCTGCCTGAAAGGGAATTTCTGTTTAGTTGATGCCGTTGGCAGCCATGAAGTCAGCCTCGTAAGCGGTGACATACTCAGTGGCGGCAGCGGTATCCTTGTACTCGTCGATCAGCTGGTTCTTCTCCAGATAGTCGGTGTGCCAGGTGCTGGAAGCAGAGACCTTACCCAGAGCGTCAGACCAGAAAGCCACAGCCGCGTCGCTCATGGAAGCGGGAGCGGCAACACCACGCCACACGGGAACTTCCACGTTGTTGTAATCACCGATCTCGGACAGGGTGGGAGCATCGGCCAGATTGCCGGTGTAACGCTCGGTGGACAGAGCCAGAACAGCGTGCAGGTCGCCGGACTCCACATACTGAGAAGCAGCGGCGGGCTTGGAGATCACGAAGTCCACGTTGCCGCCCAGAGCAGCGGTGATGGCGTCGGAGGTAGAGTCATAGGTGATGTAGCCCATCTGCTGCTCGGTCAGACCGACCTCAGCCAGCAGCTTCTGATAGGTGGTGATGTCATCGCCCTTGGAACCGCCGATCACCACGAAGGTGCCGTTCTTGGCAGCCTCGATAGCGGCAGCAAAGTCGTTCTGATCGCCGCCGGCCTTGGCATAGTCAGTCTTGGCGTCAGAAGCGGGGCAGGAGAACATCAGCTGCTTGTCAACAGCCATGATAGCCAGGATGCGGAAGTTGGAAGAACGGTTCTTGGTGTTCTGGACCATGGGCATCAGGTCGCCAGAGTTGAAGGTCAGCAGGGTGTAGTCAGCGTCGCCAGCCTTCATGGTGGCAACCTTGTTGCGGCCGACTTCGCCGGAGCCGTCGGTCTCGTTGGAGATCACGATGGTCTGGCCGTTGACCAGATCCTCGTTCTTCATGATGTCAGCGATCTGGCGGGAGAAGATGTCGGAGCCGCCGCCTGCGGAAGAGGTGCAGATCCAGGTGACGTTCTTGGAGGGGACAAAGCCGGTGGCCTCGGCATCGCCGGAGTTGCTGCCGGTGGAGGGCTGCTCGGTCTTGCTGCCGCAGGCAGCCAGAGACAGGGTCATGAGCAGAGCGAGAGACAGGGCCATGAGTTTTTTCATAATGTGTTTCTCCTTCTTTTCAAATATATTTCCATTTTTTGGAAAACTGAGGAATGGGGGATCATGCCTGGGCTTTACCGGCCTTCATTTTCCGGAGGATGCTCTTGACTACGGGAGTCAGGATCAGCACCAGGAAGACAGCCAGCAGCACCAGCTTCAGGGTGGAATCCACGAAAATGTTCAGGCTGCCCTGAGAAGCGATGAATGCCTTACGCATATTTTTCTCCAGCATGGGCGCCAGCACGAAGGCCAGCAGCATAGGAGCGGTGGGGAAGCCGTTTTTATCCAGCAGATAGCCCACGATGCCGGAGATGAACATAATGATCACACCGTACATGGAGTTGCTGGTGGAATAAGCGCCCACAATGCACACGCAGGTGATGATGGGAATCATATACTTGACAGGCACGCTGAGGATCTTGATGAGGAAGGGGATCACCAGAATGGACACCAGCAGTGTGAACACATTGGCTACATACATGGAGGAGATCAGGCCCCAGCAGAACTCAGGATTGGAATCAAACAGCAAAGGGCCGGGATTCAGACCCCACATCATCAGGCCGCCCAGCAGCACGGCGCCGGTGCCGGAGCCGGGAATGCCCAGAGCCAGCAGGGGAGCAAAGGCGCCTGCGGCAGCGGCATTGTTGGCGGCCTCGGAAGCAGCGATGCCTTCGATGGCACCGGTGCCCATGGGCTCCTCGCTCTTGAACTTCTTCTGCATGGCGTAACCCACCATGGAACCGGTGGTCGCGCCGGAACCGGGCAGAACGCCCACGAAGGTGCCCATTACGCCGGAACGGAGGATAGGAGGCAGGATGCGCTTAATATCATGACCGGTCGGCATGGAGGAACGGATGGAAAGCTTGGCCTTGCTGTCCTCGTTGTGACGTTTGGCATCGTCAGCTTCCCGCTCATTGATGAGCTTGATGACCTGAGCGAAGCCCACACAGCCGATGATGAAGGGGGTGAAGGGGACGCCGCCCAGCAGATACATGCTGCCGAACTCAAAGCGGGGCGCACCGGACAGGGTGTCCATACCGATGGAGGCCACCAGAATACCCAGCATGGTGATGACAATGCCCTTGATGGGATTCTCACCGATGAGCCAGCTGATAGAGGTCATGGCGATCAGCAGGATCAGCGTCATTTCCGCGTAGCCGAACTTCAGGCCCAGAGAGGCCAGGCCGGAGGCAGTGATGGTCAGGATCAGGATACCGATGGTGCCGCCGATGAAGCTTGCCAGGTTAGCAGCCATCAGAGCCTGACCGGGACGGCCCTTTTTCGCCATGGGATAGCCGTCCAGAGCGGTGGTGATGGCCGGGGAGTCACCGGGGATGTTCAGCAGAATGGCGCTGAAAGAACCACCGTACATATTGGAATAGTACAGAGCGCCCAGCATGATGATCGCGGTGGTGGGGTTGAACTTATAGGTCAGGGGCAGCAGCAGTGCGCAGCCCGCCAGAGAGCCGATACCGGGCATAGCGCCCACGACCAGACCCAGGACAGCGCCCAGCAGACAGGCACCGATGTTCTCAGGCGCCAGAGCCACCTGGAAGCCGGAGAGCAGAGAAACGAAATTTTGCAGCATAGCTTTTCTACCTCCTTACAGACCCAGCAGGGAACCCAGCAGACCAACAGGGAAGCGGATCTGCAGCCAAGTGGTGAATACGCCCAGAATGATGGCGGCCATGATGATCTCGATGGTGATGATCACTTTCCAGGGAGCGTGCTCCACCAGCTTGAGCCAGAGCAGGATATAAATGAGGCAGCTGGGCACCAGACCGATGAGAGAAGTGCACAGAATGATGGCAGCGGCACCCAGCATCACCATCAGCTCATTGCGGTTGTAGCTGACGTCTGCGCTGTCCTTGTCCTTGGCGATCTGAATGAAGCAGGCAATGCTGGCGGCCAGCAGCACCACGGCGATGATGATGGGGAAAAAGCCGGGGGTAGGCTGTGCCTTCCAGAAGCCGTAATCCTTCAGGCCTACGACGATGAATACCAGAGATACGATAGCGGTGGCCAGGGGAATGATAGCCCGCAGGTTCAAGCCTTTCTTTTTATTCTCCAAAATAAATCCCTCTTTCTTTGTTTTGCAGATCAAAAATCAGCCGTTGGCCTTTGTGCGCTTAGCAAGAGCCATCTGAGCGGTGGTGCGGACGGCCCGCTCGAAGGAGTCGGTGGTAACGCTGGCCTTGCCTACCTTGTCGAAGGCAGTGCCGTGGGCGCAGGTGGCGATGGGATAGGGCTGGCCGCCAGCCACGGTGATGCAGCGCTGGAAGCCCACCAGCTTCAGAGCGATCTGACCCTGATCGTGATACATGGTGACCACCACATCAAAGTCGCCCTTCAGAGCGCTGATGAACAGGGTATCGGCGGAGTAAGGACCAGTGACGTTCCAACCGGTTTCCTTGACCACCTTCTCGATGGTGGGCTGGATCACATCCACTTCTTCGCGGCCGCACAGACCGAACTCACCGCAGTGAGGGTTCAGAGCAGCCACGGCGATGCGGGGCTTGTGGCCCAGGCTCTCACCGGTGATCTCGCCCAGCTCGATGGCCTCACGCAGGCTGCTCTCGGTGATCATGCCGCTGACCTCGCTGATGGGCACATGGCTCGTGGTGCGGACGGTCATCAGATCGTCCATCATGTTGACCTCGCAGAAGGGGGTCTTGAGGTCAAAGGCATGGGCAAAATAAGTGTGCTCACTCTCATAGTGCATACCGGCCATCTTCATAGCGCCCTTGTGGAGGGGGCCAAAGACGATGCCCTCGATCTTACCGGCCTTGCAGAGTTCAATGGCAGTATCCAGCTGCTTGAGATCGCCGGCGCCACAGTAGGCGTTGGCTTCGCCGTAAACCACCTGATCGGGATCCTGATCTTTCAGATCCAGAACGGGGTAGCCCTTGGACCAGTCGCACTGGCTCAGGTCGTCGATGACGTAATGGGGCACGTCACCACCCACGACCTTCAGGCCGTGCTCAAACATCCGCAAGTCACCGATGATCACGGGCCGGCAGTAATCAGCGTAATAGTCCTTCACAGCCAGCATGGCCACCAGCTCCGGGCCAACGCCGGCGGAGTTGCCCAGCAGGATGCCGAGAATGGGCTTTTCACTCATATAAAATACCTCCATAGCTTTCCAGTTTTGCAGGACAGGTATAACCTGCAAATAAAATTCACAAGAATAACGAGCAAAAAACGTGCCACTCTGACGGAAAGGTGAAAATTTTGTCAATATTAGTGAAAATCAAAATTGCCATTTAAACGTTCTGCACAAAGAAAAGGCTCGAAAAGTCACGTTTAAGCAGGAAAAGCGCTCAATAAATGAAACGAGAAGAAACACTATGAAACAATATGTTTTATAGTGTTTCACATAAAAAGAAATCGGATATCCGAACCACAAAGGAAATAGCTGAGTGGACAAGAAAATTCCCGGCCTCATCATGGGGCCGGGAATGGGGGATCAGGTCTGCTGTTCTTTCTGCTGCTCCAGCCGTTTGGACATACGCCAGAGGGTAGTACGGCTGACGCCCAGCTCCTTGGCCAGATCCTTTTTTCGAATGACCTGCGGCAGCATCACCGGAAGGGACTCTGACGGAGACGCCGGCTGTCCGGCAGGCTCCGGCGGCAGTTCCCGGAAAATGTGGAGGTCCATCAAGGTGGATTGATCAACGGTGCGGGAAGAACTCATCACTACGATGCGCTCGCAGATGTTCCGCAGTTCCCGGACATTGCCGGGCCAGCGGTACTGCTTCAGCAGTTCCTGAGCTTCCGGGGTTAGTTCAGGCGGCGTGGTGCCCTGCTCGGCGGCGATGATCCGCATCTGGTGCTCGATCAGAGGAAGGATGTCCTCCGGCCGCTCCCGCAGAGGCGGAATATGGATCTCAAGTGTATTGAGGCGGTAGAGCAGGTCGCTGCGGAATTTTCCCTGCTGGATCTGCTGCTGAATGTTGACATTGGTGGCGGAAATGACCCGCACATCAATAGGGATCACATTGGTGCTGCCGACCCGGCGTACCTCCTTTTCCTGAAGGACACGCAGCAGCTTGGCCTGAAGGGCTACTGGAATTTCACCGATCTCGTCTAAGAAAATGGTACCGTGGTGAGCCTGCTCAAAAAGGCCGGTCTTACCTTCGCGGGATGCGCCGGAGAAAGCTCCTGCCTCATAGCCGAAGAGTTCGCTTTCCAGCAGATTTTCCGGCAAAGTCGCGCAGTTCACCGCAACAAAGGGCTGTTCGGCCCGGGCGCTGGCGGCGTGGATACTGTGGGCGAAGAGCTCCTTACCGGTGCCTGTCTCGCCGGTGAGCAGTACATTAGAATTGACCCGGCTGAACTTTTTGGCCATGTCCACCTTGCTGCACATCCGCTCGCTGACGGCGATGATGTCCCGGAAGGTGTATTTGGAGGTCAGCCCCCGTCGTACCAGACCCTTCCGGATATGCTGTTCCTCTTGCAGAATCCGGGAGGCGGAGGAGGTGGTGATCAGGGTACCGATGGCAGAGGTCTCGCCGCTGATGAGCCGGTATTTCACCATATAGCGCTGGCCGTTGATGCTGATCAGCTCCTCATCGCCATCCTTGCAGGGGGAGGTCCGGCTGCCGATATAGGAGAGATCCGGCCGGATGTCCGTGATAGGGGTGCCCCGCCACCGTGACAGGAAGGCCAGACCGTACAATCGATAGGCCTGGTCATTGGCCTCCAGAAGCTTTCCGGCTTCATCTAAAGCAAGAACGGCGTCCTCGCTGCTGTTGAGGATGGTGCGGATAATATGGCTCTTTGTGCGCTCTAAGTTCATGCTGTGAGCAACCTTGATGGCTTCCAGAGTGGCCTGCCGGACAGTTTCCATCCGCATATGGATATAGGTGCAGGGGATGTTCCGCTCCCTGCAAAGGTTGGATACTGTGCCGCCGCTGACGATGGCGTCCGTACCATCCCGCAGGCAGGCATTCACTGCGTCTCTGGCGCTTTCCTCGTCCTGTACATCGTACAACGAAATGCGGGCGTCGCTGAGTTCTTCCAATTCCGGCAGCAGGTCCTGAAGCCGGTCCCGGCCCAGACAAAGGCCAATGTGATGAGGATGGTAGGTGTTCCGGCACTGAAACAGAGCCTCAACCAGATCCATGCCGTCAAACCGCAGCCGGGTGATGTGTTTTTCCGGATAGATATTGCAGATCTTGTTATAGGTAATGCCTCGGGCTACGATCACATCGTAGTTATCCAGCTGATACAGGATCTCCGGCGTACCGAACCGGTGCACCACATTGATGCTGATCTCATCATTTTCCCATTCCGCAGCCTGCTGCTGGACAGGCTTCAGCATATCTGGTGATGGTACAAACACAATGATGCGAACCACCTATGATCCTCCTTTACTCAGCGGACAGGGCCTACCTATCCGATTACTCTTTCAAAAGTTATATTGCATTATACATAATAGTGTATCGTTCGCTATAAATCAAGTGGATTTGAGACCCATCAAAGACACATGACAAGAAAGCCGATGCAGCCCCGAAAGGGACCGCATCGGCTTTGAGGATCGATATGTGCGGATCA
>ERZ840371.2407-NODE-2407-length-16955-cov-10.029408_pt1 | contig 16955 bp, 16 predicted proteins | sample MGYA00519937_ERZ840371 | MGnify/ENA primary metagenome ERZ840371 (study PRJEB31850, sample SAMEA3708873) | human gut metagenome | biome: human gut; feature: human-associated habitat; material: faeces | place: China | collected 2014 ... | reverse complement strand
ATAATGGGGCTGGTGATGATGCCAAGGCCGAAGTGGGAGCTGTTCACCACATCCGTAAGCGTCTGGATCTCGCTGAGCTCCGTTATGATGTCCTGTCCCACCTCACCGATGCTTCGTCCGTAGCCGGTAAGTCCCGCGGAAAAGGTTCCCTGCAGCGACACCGATAAGGCATAGAGCCGGACGGGGACAACGGTGAACAGGCTCACCGCAAGAAAGCCCTTGATGATGTTCATCCCGCACTGCTGGAGATTGCCCCTGCCGGTGGAGTATTCGATACCGCATTCAAAGGCGCAGACCACCACGCTGACGGTAAACAGCGCCCACGCAAGGCGGGAGAAAAAGAGAATGATGGCGCTGACCCATTCCAGCTCGAACAGCTCCACGCCCATATTGCCCATGAGGGCAAAGAAGTTGCCGAGAAAGCCTATGGCCTGCCCATAGACCCAGTCCATGAGCTGATCCAGGACTGTCGCGGCGACAAAATCCCAAATAAATATTGTTCATTCACCTCCGGAGACGCGACAAGGCCGCCGCCCTTTCGGGCGACGGCCTTGACTGCTGTCTTTACTTATTTCATTGTCTGTCCAAAGCTTTGGGTATCTTTGCTTTCCGGTTCATATCCAAGTTTCTGGCAAACAAAGTCTTGAACGAGCCTGCATTCCTTTAACGCGCAGACGGCGTCGGATTCATCCAGTTCTAAATTGGATGGATAGCGAACTTGAACGCCGTATGGCGTCAGTTCAATACAGGAGTCTGCCAGTTGCTCAAATCGCGTATCTACTTCGCAACACAGCTTACAAAGCTGGATAAGGTCATGCGTTTTGGGCGGCTCTCTGTCGAATTGAACAAGCGTGGCTTTTAGAAATTTTTCGGCAGCCTGTTCACAGTGATAGCAAATAATTTCCACAGGCAGCGGACGCATCGTCAGCAGATGTTCCGCGGCGCTGAGATCCATATAGGCAAAGTCAAGCCATTCGCTGCTCCAGCCGGTGCTCATACAGCAAGACCCCCTCTCTTGCGATTTTCCGCTCCAGAGAAGCGTGTTCCGCTCTCTGATGGAATGCGTTAGAGCGATAAACAATTACATCCAAGGGGACGGACTGCGCTGAAAAGAGCGCACGGCGGATCGCCTTGACCGCGTCTGCCGGACGCATGGAATTTTCCGGGATAATGACGCACAAATCGTAGTCACTATCATCGGTTGGTGTACCATAGGCGTATGAGCCGAAAAGATAGATCTTCTCTGTATCCACAGTTGCGTCAATGATCCGGCAGATATCAGAAAGCTCATTTTTCACAGATTCTGTCATTCGCGCCGCCTCCTTTCCTAATTTTCATTATACCCAGCACACAGAAAATAAGCAACTGATTTTTACCCTTGCACCTCTTAGATGCCGATGATGCTCCAAATGTATTTCGGAGCCGTCAGGGTGAAGATGAGGCAGGCAAAGAGGATAGCGGGACCGGTCCATTCAAATTGACCTCGCTGGCGAAAATCAAAATACGCACCGCCAAGCTTTACAAAGAACGCGATGGCGAGGATCATATCCAGCGCCGGGAACACCACCTTCTCCACCACAGCCTTGATCTGTTTGGCTGCCTCCGTCCACGTCTGTTCCACAGCGCCCGCCACATCGCCGCCCGCGGCAAGGGCGGAGGTGCAGCAGAGCACGGTCAGGAGCAGGAGCGCCAACGCCAAAATCATAATTTTTTTGTGTTTCAAGATCTCAACCTCCTTAATTTGGGGACGCCGCCCCTTGCGGAGCGGCATCCGTTGTTGTTAGCCCTTAATAGCCGGTGCGGGGCAGGGGCTTACTGGGAGCATAAACTCTGGTGACCCAGCGGGAGGTGGCCATGATCCACTGCCCGTTGTAGACGCCGCCCGCGTCCGACGTGTTGACGAACTGCGTACCGCCGGTGAGCTTGGCAAGTGCCTTGCAGTCCACGCGAGGGGCCTCCACCTGCCGGAAGTTTGAAGGTACAATACCGAACGCAGCCATAAACTCCGTCACATACTCGTTGGCGGCAAGTCCCAGCGCCGCGGGCGAAGCGTCCAGCACATAGTTTTTGGATGTGCTCAGGTTATCCGCCAGCGTGCGCCATGTACCGCCGCTGAGATTTGTGCGGTACACGATCTTATAATTTCCGGGGGTGTTCCACGTGCCGGTGTAAATGGTCTGAAGCCGCACCGCCTTGACGGGCAGGGTGTCACGCCAATAAAAAGATTCCAGCGCCGTGGTAGAGTTGTTGGCGATGCCGGTAAAGTTGTAGCGGACGAGTTGTCCCGGCATGACCTCCACATAGCCGGTTTTCTTGATGGAAACGTTGGTAGACAGGCTCTTGTTGGTCATGCTTGCTTTGACGATCTGACCGGCGTACTCGATCTCCACCTCAATGGGTGTCTTATCCAGTCCGTAAAACTCCGCCGCCTTGGATTCCACGATCTTGTACCGCGCCAGCGGCAAGGGCTTGCTCACCGCCAAGCCGTTTTTGTCCGTCTTAATGGTATCCACCAGCCGGTTGGTGCGGGCGTTGTAGATCTCAAAGACGGTGTTGGGAATGGGTGTCCCGGCAGGCCAGCCGTTCATGGCGTTGTAGTCCGCGCTGACCTTCGTCACTTGGATCTGGCCGGTGATGGGGGTGTTCTGCCACTCGATTTCCGTGGTTTCGCCCGATTTCACATACACGGTCTTTTTCTGCGTGTCGGGGATGTAGCCCTCGTTTTCCAGTTCACGCAGATAGTAGCGGCCATCTTCCAGCCCCTCAAACCGGACATAGCCCCGGTCATCGCTGGTTTCCTGCGCGATGGGGGTGTTGCCGCTGTCATAGAGGATGAAGGACACGCCGGGGATGCCCTCGCCGGTGACGGCATTGACCTTGTGGAGCAGGATGCCGGAGATAGCCTTGTTGGTGATCTCCAGCGTGGCGGTCTGGCCGTCCCTGACCTCGACCCGATGGGGCGTGTCATCCAGACGGTAGCCCTCGGCAGCTTTCAGCTCCGTCACGGTGTACCAGCCGTTTTCCGCTTCGGGGAGATGGATCACGCCGTTTTCATCGGTGGTGTAGGCACCAACGATCTCGCCATCCATTTTCCGAATCTCGAACTGGACGCCGGGGATGCGTTCTCCGGTTTTTTCATCCTTCTTAATGACGGTAAGCCAGCCCGCGCGGACGTTATAAAAGCGCAGGGTCTGCACCTCACCCGCCTTGATGAGAATGGATTTCGGCGCGCCGTCCAGTACAAAGCCCTCCACGGTCTTGACCTCCCGCGCCGTAACGGTGGTGCCGGGGATCAGGTCATGGATAACGACGCGGCCATTCTCATCGGTGATGAACTCTCCGTTGGAGTTGCCCACCACTGCGCCACTGCTGTCGGTCACAAGGAAGGTCACGCCCTTCAGCGGCGTCGTGGTGCCCTCGATATACTTTTCGATCACAAGAGTGGTGCTGGGCGTGTTGGTGAAGTGCAGCGTCTGGGTGTCATTGGGATTGACTACCACCGTCTGGGTGCGGCTGGCCTCGTCGATGGTGTAGCCGGGAATGGTGGCCGTTTCCGTCACCACCAGCGTCCCCACCACGCCATGGATGGTGATTTTTCCGTCCTTATCGGTGAAGTACAGGCCGTTGCTGCTGATCTGTCCGTTTTCAGCGGGTACGAACGCGCCGGTAGAGGTCGTCACCTTGAAGGTCACACCCTGCAAGGGCTTCCCGGTGAGGGAATCCCGCTTGTCGATCACCAGGGTTCCGGCCTTGGAGTTTTTCACGATGACCGTCTGCGTATCGCCGTTTTTGCCGATGACCACGTTTGTGGACGCACGATCCATCACATACCCTGTTGGGGCCTTGATCTCGTTGATGACATAAGCACCGGGGGCCAGATTGGTGATCGTGATCTCGCCCTGCCCATCTGTGGTAAAGATACCGTTTTGCGTCAGGGTGCTGGTGCCGATCACGCCGTCCAGCCCCACCTCACAGCCAGCAGCAGTGGTCACACGGAACTCCGCGCCGGGAAGGGGCTGACCGGTGGCGCTGTCCCGTTTCTGGATGATGAGCTTACCCTTGGGCTGGTTCTTGAAGGTCAGGCTGACCGTGCGGCCCTCCTTGACCTGAACGGTCTGAGATTGGGTGTCGATCAGATAACCGTCCGGCGCGCGTGTTTCTGTTACGATGACGCTCTTGCCGGGTTTCAGGCCGGGGATACGGATCTCGCCGTGCTCATCCGTCCGGAAGATGCCATTGGCGTCTCCGATCAGTGTGCCGTCCGCATAGGTGATCTTGAATTCCGCGTTGGCGAGGGTTACGCTGGGGTTCACGGAACAGACCTTGCGGACCAGCAGGATGCCGTCCGGGGCGTTGTCAAAGCGGACGGTGACCACGCTCTGCTCGCCGCTGTCCGCCAGATAGATCGTTTCCGAGGCGTTGATGATGGAGTACCCATCGGCAGGGTCAACCTCCTCCACGATGTAGGTGCCCGCGGTCAGGCCCGTCCAGATGGCGGTGCCGTTCTTGCCGGTGACCTTCTGCCCGATGGTCGTGCCGCCGGTGCCGGAGGTGCCGCCCAAAAACCGCAGCTGGAAGGTACAGCCGGGGAGCGCCTCATGGGTCACGCTGTCGTACTTCTCGACAATGATGGCGTTCAGCGGGGTATTCTGGAAGGTCAGGGTCTTGCGCTCGCTGCCGTGGAGGATGATTTTCTGGGTGGAGGGTTCCTTCATCTGGAAACCGGGAGCGGGTTCCACTTCCGTCACGGTGTACTCGCCGGGATAGAGCCGCTTGCCCTGCTCATGGAGCCGGATCTCGCCCTTGGCATCTGTGAGGATCGTTCCGTAGTCGATGGTGCCGGGGGCCTCGGCGGAATCGCCGCTGCTGGTGTAAGTGATGTGGAACTTGGCTCCCGCCACAGGCGCGCCCGCCACGCTGTCCTCCTTGTAGATGGTGAGCTGGGGCATTTTCCGATTTTTGAAAGTGACATTCACCTCGTCACCGGCGTTCAGGCTGACGGTCTGCTCCCGGTCGGCGTTTTTGCTGGGCAGGTAGTACGGAGCGGGAACAGACTTTTCTGTAATTTTGTAGCTGCCGGGGGCCACGCGGTCAGTCACCGTGCCGTCCTCACCGGTGGTCCAATCGGCGGAGAAATCACTGTCGATGCCCTCCACGGTGAACACGGTGCCGGGGATGGGCTTGGAATCCTCCGCGTCGATTTTGGTGACGGTCAGCCGGGGCATTTTCAGGTTTTCAAATACGAGGTTTTGATCGTCACCGGGGCCGAGGTAAATGGTCTGGATCATCTCGCCGCCCACCACATAGGGGTCAGGGACGGATGTTTCCTTTACCTCATAGCTGTCAACAGGGATCGCGGTGAGAACCGCCTTGCCGTCCGGCCCGGTGGTGACGTCCTGATGATAGCCGTAATGGATGCCCTTGATCTCAAAAACCGTGCCGGGGATGGGCTGCTTGGTCTGCTTATCCAGCTTCTGGATGGTCAGATTCGGGAGTTTCAAATCCTTCGCCGTTACGGTCACAGTGCCGCCGCTATTGACGGTGGCCTGATCCACATGGGCGCAGACGGGGGCGGTCAGCTTGGCGTAGGGGGCGGGAGCGCTGACCTCCACAAAGGCGTACATCCCCTCCGTCACGTGGGGGACGGTGATCCTGCCGGACGCGTCTGTGACCTCCGTGCCGACCAGCTGCCCGTCCCGGAGGACGTGGAATACCGCACCGGGGAGGGGCGCATTGGCGTCGGTCAGCTTGATGAGCTGGATCTTTACCTTCGCGTCATTCTCAAAAACGAGAGATACGTCCGTTTTGCCGTCCCAATAGAATTTCTGACGGACTTTGCCGACGTCCTTGCTCAGAGAGTAGCCGTTGGGCGGCATCATTTCTTCCGCCACATAGCTGCCGATGGGCATGGTATCCCAAGGCACATCCGTGAGCGCGCCGCCCGCTCCGGTGGTATAGGTGCCGGTGAAATTGTTATCCACGCCGGTGATCTTGATGACCGCGCCCGCGAGACCTTTGGTAGGATCGTCCGCGTCCACCTTGCGGATCTTACCGGTGGCGGTGACGGTGGGGGTGTCCGTAAAGGTGATCGTCACGGTGCTGCTGCCGTTATTCGGCAGGACCACATATTCAGGCCCCGCGTTGTCGATCTCGTAGCCGTTCGGAGCCGCCGTTTCCGTTACGGCGTAGGTTCCGGCGTCCAAGGGAGAGAAGGTATAGGTGCCGTCCGCACCGGTAACGATGTCCCTGGAGAAAGAGCCGTTGGTGGATTCCACGTGGAACCGCGCTCCGGCAAGGCCCTTGGTGGGGTTGGTGGCGTCTACCTTCTTGACCACCAGCGTGTACCGCTCGTTTGTGACGGTAAGACTGCCGATCATAACGCTCTGGACGGTGCTGGCGGGGTGTGCGGCAGAGCCAGCGCCGGTGAAGGAATACTCTTTTACGTCGCAATCGCCCCAAACATCCTGCTTGCCAAGATCCAGGATATATTTCGTCCGATCCCGGAATGTGGCGCCGTCGCAGGTCTGGTCGATGCTGGTATAGCTCGCGCCCTTCAGCGAGTTCCAGACGTACATCAATTCCTCCGCGCAGGCGGTGGCGGGGTCACCCAGGGAGCCGTCCTTATACCGCCACACGATGGCCTGTACCCAGGCGTTCATGTACCAGCTATAACCGGAATCCCAGATGTCATCCACGCCAAGGGCTTGGGCCTTGTCCGTGAAGTTGCCGAGAGAGTGGGCGTAGTAATAGGCCATCATCATTTTGACGGTGGGATCGGTGACGGGCTTCGGATCGCCCCAGGTCTGGCCGATCAGGGAGGTGCCCATGCCGCCGCCCTTCGTCCCGCAAAAGCCCACGGAGGTCTTTCCGGCCACGCCGTAATACATCTGGTGCATTGTGCATCTGCCAAGGCTGGCGGACTGATAGGAAACACCGCTCATGCCGAACCGCTCTAATTTGATGGTGTCAGCCCCCGCCGCCAGCGCGGCAGTGGGGAGCAGGCCGAGAACGCAGATCAGGGCCAGCAGCATCGCCGTCACGCGATTTTTCAATGAATGCCATGTCTTTTTCATCGTTATTTGACCTTTCTTTTTAGATTTGCTCATTAGATTTGCTCATAAGAAATGGCCTTCCGGCAATGCTGGAAGGCCATGTGAGCATATTGAGTTGCGGATAGGTTATGCGTAGGGATTGTGCGCGTTGGGAGCACCGACGAACAGGAAGCAGATCGTTCCACCCTCATCAGTTGAGATCCCGACGCCGATGGTGTCGCAATCAGGGTTTATCATCGTCTGGAAGTGGCCGGGAGAATTCCGCCAGTTCTCCACTGCCCGCTCTGCGGTTTCAGAGGTTGGCACATTCGTGAATGCGGTGATGTTCGATCCAAATCCATGGGGATACCCGGAGGCCGCTACCGCCTCGCACTCCACCTTATTCTGGTGGTATGTGACACGCAGGGACGCGCAATGCTGCGCCGCGTCCATCAGAGCCGCGTTGACCGTCAGCTCCGGCGCGCCGTTTTCACGACGTACCTGATTGACCAGCCGGACGATCTCCTGACGTGCCGCGTCTGTCTGACTGGCGCCGGATTCCGGAATGCTCGCGCCTTGCTTGCCGTCAACTACCGTCAGCGTTAAAGTGGCGGTCTGGCCGTGCTGATCGGTCACGACCACGTCGGATGTGCCGCTGCTGACCGCGATAGCGGTCCAGAGGCCGGAGGCATTCTCAACGCGGATGACATTGGGCTGCGTGGATACCACACTTTTTATATCCGCGTTGGGACTGATATTCAAGCCGCTGCGGTCTCCGGGGCGGAGGGTGCTGCCCTTGTAGCTGCTGACGCGGATACCGGATGCGGCAGGGGCGATCCCCGTGTATGGATGCCCGGTGTCGATTTGGACCCCGGCGTTCCAATACACATTGAAACCGACCTGCTTGCCCATGTCCCGCAGCTTCACATAGTTGTGTCCCGCAATGTTGTAGGCTTGCATTTCCACCTGTTGACCATCCACAAAGATGGGCTGCCAGGTAGGTTCCGCCGTGATCCCGGCTGCGACTGCGATAGAGCCGCCGGTCAGCGCCGCGCCGATCACCATGCCGGTGAGCATCATACTGACATTCTTTCTCGCGTTTTTGCTCTCATTCATCTTTCTGCCTCCATTCTAACTGTGTATGTGTGAAAATCATCTTCGCAGCTTCACCATATCACAAGTGAGGGGCAGAAGTCGAACAGAACCGATTCGGCAAAAGGGAGAAAGATTCAGACCTCCGCTGCGGTGACGCACCAGCGCTGGTCCCGCTGGTTGCGGACGCAGGTGTAGAGCGTCAGCATATTTTCGCCGGAGTCAGCAAGGCCGCTGCGATCCGTTTCGCTGACCTTGAATACATCCGTCACCTTGTAAGTGCGGGTGCCCAGCTTGGTGGTCAGAATGATCTTGTCCCCAATGTCCAGCGTGTGGATCTGGCCGAAATAGCTGTTGGCGCCCCGGTTATGGGCGGCGAGGCAGACGTTGCCGTTCCAGATGGAGGTGTCTTCAAAGTGCCCGACGCCTTTGGCAAGCGTCTTGCTGTCCGTCCCCTGATAAACGCGGACGCTCAGATCCAGAGCGGGGATCTCCAGCCTGCCGAGGGAGCCATTTTTGTAGTAAAGGTCGCCCGTCACCTCCGTGAACAGCACAGCGGGCTGATAGCCGCTGCCGCCATTCACCGTGCTGCCGGGTGTGACAACAGTGGCGGCGCTGCCGCCAATGACCGCGCCGGACGCGGGAACACCACCGGGGGCAAGGTTGGGTGTGAGGTATTCGCCGGTCTGGAGGGCGTTCATGCTCTCCGAGCCAAATGCAGGCGGAATAAGCGCGGCATTTTTGCTCATGTCGGCGTTTTTCATAGCGCCGCCATCCGCCGTGTGGATGACCTCAATAGATGTGTCCTTTCCAAAGTCATAATCGTCCGGCGCGGCGATGCTGTACTCCAACGCATACGCCGGAGCCGCCAGAGCCGCTGTCATGCAAAGGCTCAGACAAAGGGTAATGATCTTTTTCATTCTGTATCCTCCTCATCCGCGTTTTCTTTTCTGTGCTTCACCAGCAGCGCGCCGCCGACGCCCGCGCCTGCTGCGGCCACGATCCCAATGGGGATGAGCACATAAGACCAGCGGAACGCGGACGCCGTGGCGGGTGTCTCCGCAGGCTCCGTGGACTGGATGGGCGTTCCCTCAAAAATGGCGACATAGCGGACACGGTTCAGGGCGATCCGGCTGACGGTTCCGGAATAATCCGCCGTGACGGTATAGCCTTTCACATAGCTGCTGGTGGCGCTGCCGGAATAGGTGGCAACGGCCGTGTAGCGGTCTGCCACAGCGTAGCCGTCCAGATTGGCGGTGTTGTCCGTCTGCCACTGGATGTCCGTGAGCGTCAGGGTCCTGCCATTTTCCGTAATGGTTTTGGGAAGATACTGCGTATCCTGTTCGGCAAGATTGGGGTAGCTGCGCTTGGTGGAGATTTCCTTGGTGGCGCTGCCGTAGCCGGACGGCTCCACCTGCACGGTATCAAGTCGGAGCGTCAGGGTCCCCATGAGCCCGTCATCCGTGATGAATTCCCGCTCCTGCGGCAGCAGCGCCAGCACAGATTCCATATCTTTCTTGGCACTTTCAACGGAAATGTGCTCCGTGTGCTGACGGCTCTCGTTTTCAGGAAGCTCCTGCTTCAGAAGGTCCGTCAGGGTGTAGTGGAAGCCGTCCTGCCGGAAGTCCGAGCGGGGGATACCGGCAGGATCGTCTTCGGGGCTCAGGTCATAGATCTTTTTCAGTTCCGTGCCATCGTCACCGCGAACGATGGCGGTGGGGTAGCAGACCTTGGCGTTCGGTACCGCAGGCTCAAAGTCCGCCGCCAGCGCGGTGGGCGTAAGCGCCAGGGTCAGGCACAACGCCGCGGCGCAAAGGGAAAGCATTCGTTTCATTTTGTGTTCCTCCTTAATGTTTCTTCATTTTATAGTGATCTCTTGTCTGCTCCAGCAGGAGGTCATATTCCCAAGGCTCCACTTCTAAGGAGAGGTAGGCGCCATCCTTCGTCATGCCGTCCACCCGATAGCGCAGCACCAGAGGAAGCTGCCGCTGCTTTTTCACATCCTGAGGCGAGAGCCAGCCAGCGCCTTCTACAAAAACAGCGCGAATGGCGGAATCATAGTTTTCTTCATAGCCCTGCCAGAGAAGGGCCTCCCGCAGTTCTTTCCGCAGCTTCTTGCGCTGGGGGACGGGGATCAGACGCTCCGGCTCCAGCAGAAAACGGGGACGCAGGCTTTCCAGGCAAATATCCAGCGCGTCTTTCAGAGCAGCGTTCTTTTTCGTCAAGCCGTCGCGCCAGTGATCTGCCGCCAGAACATCCTCGCCCTGGGCATCGCCGGGGAAAAGACGCACACAGCGGATGAGCTCATAGGCGTGGGTATCATCCGCCATACCAAGGACACGGGCCCCATCCATAGGGAGCGACCGGTAATGGGAGATCGCGTCATTCAACGCGGAAAAACGCTTCACACCCCAGCCGGATCTTCCAGGCCGAAGATCGTCCACGGTGTAATAGGTCATGCTCATGCAAATATCCTCCTCACTTCATTTTCATACCGCCCATAGTGGGGGCGTCCGTCTGTTCCTGTGTCATCAGTTCCTCCAGCTTTTCCCGCGCCCATTCCGGAAGGAACTTGTCATCCAGCACACCGGTGAAATCCTCCCGGTTCCATCTGGCTGTTTCTCCGTCAGAGAGGCAGGTGGCAAAGACTGCTCGGCCACTGGAATGCGGCTCGCAGCCAAAACCGCTCCGAGCATACCAGAGCTGGTTTTCCTGCCCCCAATACTGCTCCCGCAGCGCCTCCGGTGACAGCACCAGCACCTTGCCGGTGAAGTCCTGCTTCGCACGGTCACCAACGCAGTGCTCCGCGCCGAAGAGATTTAGCGCCTGCACCGCCTTGCGGTAGAAAGTGACGAAGCCATCCAGCACAGCCGGATGGCTTCGGACAACAAAGTCGCTGTTGTGGTCGATGTCTTTGGGGATGCAGGCGCGCTCCGCCCACTGCTTGTTGGCGTGTCCGAACCGTCCGTCCCACTTGAGTTCGTGCAGGGTGTTGGCAAGCACCCACGTGGTGCGCTTGAAGCCGTATTCCTCCAGCACCGGCGTGATGCAGTTCTTGTCCAGATGCATTCCGTCGAAGTTCTGACGGATGGCGTCCTCGATGGCGTTGCGGCAGGCGATGTTCGCCTTGTGGCTCTCCCGCCAGAGGGGAAGCTCGTCCCGCTCTCTCGCCTCGGCGGAGGAATAGGGGTAGAGATAGGTGTCATTCGTCATGATCCAGTTCCTCCTTCAAAAGCAGGAAGAGCCCGGACAACGAAACGCCCGCGCTTTTCAGCAGCTCACGGAAGTCATCATCCAGACTCTTCATCATTTCATATACATTTGTATCAGCGCCGGATCGCAGCACCAGCGTACCGTCCTTCACCGCGCATTCGAAATCTCCTTCCACCGGGTCAATGCCAGCCTCTGCCAGCATACACAGCGGCAGGACGTCCTGAAAACACTCCTTTTCCCAATGGCATCCATCGCACTCGTCATTTTCGGTGCCGTGGGCCAGAGCGCTGCTTTTTGCCAGTCGGAACAGGAGCTCCGCGTTGATCGCCGTCAGCAGTTGGAAGGTTTTCAGCGTTTGCGCGACAGACATTTTGTCCGGCAGCAGCAGTACACAGCCGTTTTCGGTATGGATCGCAAGATCGCTGGTCTCGGCAAGGCCGGAGAGCTGCAGCGCGGCGCGGGGAATGGTAAGGGTCTTGTTCGCGGGGTCATGGTTCAAATGGAATTTCATGTTGTTTGCCTCCTCTTTTTTTGATTTGTTTAACATTTCAATGGGCACTTTGGCTCGTGGATCATCTCATAGCGGGTATCGCCGTCACCGCCCAGCAGGTTTTCCAAGGAGAGCTGCCAGCAAGCCTTGCGGGGATCATAGTTCGTGATGATGATTTCCTCATATTCACTTCCTGCCCTTTGCGACATACTATTTGGGCGCGAGGTCCGGAAAATAAAGCAGCCATCTTGATAGAGATCGCAAATGTATTCCCGATAGTTATACGAAACAATAAAGTACCCCTCACTCCCGATGAGCACATCGTGAAGCCGCCGGTGATCCTCCGGCGGGAACTCTACCGGATAGCAGCCCTCTGCCATATAGTAGGGCGGATCGCAGTAAAGTACGGCATTCTTCCTGTCATATTGGCGAATCAGCTCCTCAAAGTCCTTATTCTCAATGACAACATTGGCCAGTCTGCGGGAGCTCTCCCAAATCAGATGGAAGAAGCGGCGGATATCACAGGGCTTACCGCCGAAGGACTTGGCGCCGCCGCTGAAGCTGTATCGCACCAGCTTGAAGTAATCCGCGGCACGGCGAATATCTCCGCGTGGCGCGCGTTCCAACATGAGGGCGCGGATGGCTTCCGCGTCGGGAGGATCTAAGAATACCTCAGTCAGATCCATTTCCTCCTGCAGATAATCATCCGTGATCTCATCCTTTGAGAAAAATTTATAGAGGACGTTGAAGTCATCCCGTGTGTTCAGCGGCAGGAACCCCAATTCCGCTAAGAGCGCCATAGTACGGTTTTTCACGCAGCAGAAGAGGTTTGTCAGATTTCCGTTGTAGTCATTGTAGACTTCCATACAGCCCCGCTGGATAGGACGGCTTATCGTCACCGTGCCGCTGCCGCCGAACACATCGATGAAGCGCTTATAGTGATCCGGCATCAGCTTGTTGATGATCCACAGCAGCTTGCCCTTGCCGCCTACCCAGGGGATAAAGCTGTTCAAGATGCACCTTCTTTCAAAGGAAAAGCATCCAGTGACCGCTCTAATCCGCGTCTTGCTGCTGCAAGTCCATTTTCCATGTTTTGAAGCTGCTGAATCGTGGAGTAGACTTCACCGGCAGTCGCCGCGTAGAAGTATCCGCATCGATCGCTCCCAATAGGAACACCCTTGCGTCTCATACGATTTACAAGTTTTCGAAGATCTGTTCCGCTAATCCCTATAGCCGCTTCCAGCGCAGCGCTGCTCGCACTGTACCTTCGCCCGGTACATGCTCCTTTCAGATAACTCAATAATTTTTCTTCTCGCATTTTTGCTCCTTTCCGGGGTTGTACTCCCGGAGGAAGGGACAATGCGCAAAAAAGAAGGGGCCGCTTTCCCCCTCCGGGAATACGGCCCCTAAGTGTGATTGTTTTTCTGAATGTTCCGTTCTTGCGGAACGGTAATCGCCCCGTGTGCTCCTGTGAAACAAACGCTATCTCCCATATAATTTAAGAACGGATACCGTTCAAAAGGAGATTGCGTATGGATCAGGTCGCATTGGGTAAACGGATCAAGGCCGCTCGTGAGCGAGTCGGCATGACGCAGGAAGATCTTGCTGCCGCTGTGGATTACAGCGTGGACCATGTGAGCGTCGTAGAGCGAGGCGTAAAACCGCCAAAGCTGGAAAAGCTGGTTGCCATTGCCAATGTGCTCAATGTTGGGACAGACGAGCTTCTTCAGGACAGCTTGAACGCGGCGACGATGCTCCGAGCCACGGAGCTCTCCGAGCGTTTGAAGACACTTTCCCCGGATGGGCAGCGTAAGGTGATGAATGTGCTGGACGCATTGATCACTGAATTCCAGTAACAGTACAACAGAGGTTTGCTTTTTGCAGACCTCTGTTTTTTTCGACTGCGTTCGACATATTTCCCGTAAACTCCTGTGGTATTGTAGTTCCACAAGAACGATAATCGTTCTAAAAAACAAGGAGTGAACAATATGAAACAAATGAATGTTCGTGCCGAAGCAGCTCTGCTGGAAGTAGCCCGCAGACACCATACCACCGTGGAAGAGGTGCGCAGGGAGATCCGTCTGGCTATGGCGATGGCAATGTGTAACCCTGCCCCTGCCGCGCGGAAAATCTGGGGTGAGATCCCCTGTGATGGAAACGTCCTCACGCCGGAGGATCTCATCACCTATGCCGCGATGCGATGCCGGGAAGGGGAGTTCTGAAAGTTTCTTGCCCGTTTTACGGGTCAAGGCGGTGTTATTTCATTTTCATCTCCATTTTCTGTGTTTCCTGCATTGGTGACAGCATGGGCTGATAGTCCGCACGGTGCAGCAGGCCGTAGGGTGAGAGTGTGGCGTTGTTCTCCTTGATGAGGTCGCAGCCATAGGCGTAGAGGTTCACATGGGAGAGCAGCAGCTCCGCCGAATGGTCATCCGTCATGAAGCGTAGGTGGTCAATGGCTGTTTCCTGCGCCGAACTGATCTCCGGCGCGAGAACGTAGTCCGCCAGATGCTCCGTCAAGAACAGGGCGGTTTCGATGCCCCGTACCTCAAACTGTTCCAACAGAGCCTTCAACTTTGGAAGCTGCTTTTCAGGAAAAGGTATATCCTGCACTGCTTTGGCGAACTCGTTGAACGTCTCCAGTTCAGCGGGGAGGTCTGCGAAAAAGGCAGCGTTGAGCAGAATGCCGTCATAGTTGAGGACAACGGTGTTTTCCCAATTCAAGGTGCCGAGCTGCGCCTGCGCATCCAGCAGCTCCGCCTCTGCTGCGGGAAGATCCAGTGTCACCGTGCGCGCATCGTCAATGTCGGGATGCAATCCAAGCGTGAGCCGAAAGAGGTATCCTGGCTTTTCCGGCAGCGTTTTTTGGACGGGCGGCGCGGTGGTCAGCTCGCCATCCCGCAGTACATACAGGCTACCCACAAAAACGCCGTTTTCACTGCATCGCATCATTCTTCCGATGCCGGCGAAGTCCAGCATTTCGAACACCTCGTTGGATACGCCGTCCAGTTCGGGGATAAATTCATTTTCCGCGTAGAAGCGGCCAAGCTGGGCGTCATCCGCGGCCTCCACCACATGATAGCAGTCGGTTTTTGCGCTGACCGCCAGATCCCGCAGATCCTGCAGCGTGATGACGCCGCCGTTGGCGTTTACTTTTCGCTGCACCTCCATGGAAAACAGCCCCTCAAAGGCAGCTTCCTGCACCTCGTCCAGCGGCGACAGCAGCGCGGCAAGGTCGTTCAGTTCGTTGAGGCTGATGTCCAACCCGTCCAAATGGGGCGAGAGATACTCAAAGGCATCGTAGTCTTCGATCTCCATGTACAACTGCTCGCCCTCGTTCAGCCGCACTTTTTCCATAGCGTCCCACACCTCCCACGGGGAGGCGGGCAGCTCCAGCTTGGCATACGCCTCGTTGTTGGGGATGCCATCTTTTGCCAGATACACACCGAATATCTTCTTATCCAAGGGTCATCCCTCCCATCTTCATCCCATTCTGCTCATGGAGTTTGAGGGCGAACAATTCCTGTTCCGTTTGGATGCTCCACTCGTCCGAATTCCAAAAGTGGACATACAATTCACCGCCGTCATCCACGGAAATCTCCCGCTGCTCAAACCCCTCGCACCAGCCATCAGAAGCCTGTCCGGTGATAAATTCCTTCAAAGTATCCATTTCGGTGTCCGACAATTCCCCGGCGACGCGGCACTCCACCACGCCCCAGAGCTGTCGGTCACGCTCCTCCACGGTGAAGACGGCGGAGCGCACCTTGCGGTCAACGCTGTCGGCTTCATCATACCAATGCATGATGCCGCGCTCGGTTTCTTCCGGCATCCGGTTTTTCACCAGCGCCGCCGTGATCTGATCCTGATAGCCCCGCAGCTCACTGCCCTCCAGAAGTGTGCTGCTGTCATCAAATTCGCCGTACTCGTTTCGCTCGTAGAGATCGGCGGTCAAGGGCATATACAGCTTGAGGGTGGTCAGCTTGGGCGGCAGCACGGTGAAGCTGTCCTCGCCGGGGATGAGCGGCAGCGTGCGGCCATTGTCCCACTTCATAAAAATTTGCCCCTCATTGTCCACAAAGTCTACTTCGCCCTCCGTGCCGGGAAGAATGGGATGATAAGGGTCCTCCATCGAATTGAGCCGGATGCGGGTGCCGGGGGGATACTGCTCCTTGATAAAATTCACCATTTTTCTGTCCATCATCGTTTCCTCCATGTTTTGCTCTCTGTCGTAAAACTCCAGCTCGTAGATCACGCCGCGATCTTGCTTTCGGGCATCCTTCACCCTGACCGTCGTACCGTCAAAGATGTAATTGCCGGCTTTTCCAAAATCGGTGTAGAAGCCCTTGCCGTGGTTGCAGGTGGAGAAGGGATGCTCCGGCTGATCCTTGATCTTGGAATAGAAGCCCACCGTCTGCACTGCGGTCACCACACGGGTCAGCCCCACCATATCCGCGTGATTGGCGTGGCTGACGGTCTTAAGCTCCACACCGGGTCGGATGAACCGCTTCAGTTCGGCAAGGCTTTTGAAAGCGACCGGCTCTCGCTGCTTTTTTGAAGCGTCCATTACATTCCCCCAAAGGTCATGCCCTGTTCGGGTCGAGGCTCGTGATCCTCCTGCCGGCAAGGGGCTTCCTCGCCGTAGAAGTCGAAGATCATGTCATCCACCTGCTTGCGAACAGCAGGATCATCGGTCAGCACTTCGTAACGGAAGCCTGTGGTGGGGCGATACGGAAGTTCATCACGGATGCATTTGAGAAAGGCTTCGGCATCGGTAAACTCCTGTGCATCGCCATTGGCATAGGTGACACGGCCCGCCAGCGGCTTGTCCCGCGCCATGTTCTGCCGCTGGACATCCAGATCATAGGCCGTACAGTAGCAGTTATAATCGCCCGGAGACGGATTACAGCGCAGGCAGTAGCGGTAGCGCTCCGTTTCCACGATGTAGCCGTAGTTCTGTACATAGCCGCCGTCGATTTTCCCGCCGTGGTCATAGCAGAAACGCTCCATGGCGAAGCGATTTTTCAGCACACTCTCCCGCAGCGTGTCCACGACCTCCTGCAGTTCCAGTTTGAACGCGGGGCTGTTCAGCTCCTCCGGGCCGCGGGGCCACCAGGTATGCCAGAACTCGT
>ERZ840371.2399-NODE-2399-length-16993-cov-14.649309_pt1 | contig 16993 bp, 17 predicted proteins | sample MGYA00519937_ERZ840371 | MGnify/ENA primary metagenome ERZ840371 (study PRJEB31850, sample SAMEA3708873) | human gut metagenome | biome: human gut; feature: human-associated habitat; material: faeces | place: China | collected 2014 ... | reverse complement strand
TGGGCTTGCCTGTCAAAAGTGCTTTTGCGTTACTCTTGACAAGAGTAACAGAACCGAGGACGAGCAAGGTTATGAGATTGGAGGTATATAAATGCAAAGAACGATAAGCGCAATGGTCGGCAAAGGCTCGGTCAATCATAACAGTCGTAAATTCAAAGCTGAAAATGTTGACGGTAGCAGAACGCATTTGAACATTGATTACTGTAACGAGCCGATAAAGAAAATTTATCACGATTTATTCGATGAAGCTCTCAAAAGATACAACGATAAGCAAACGAGAGCCGACAGAAAAATTGCAAATTACTATGAAAAAATCCGTAATTCAAAGCAAGAAAAACCATTTCACGAATTGATTTTACAGATAGGCGGTCAAGAAAATATGAGTGCGGAAAGTGAGAACGGAACACTTGCAAGGCAGGTATTAGATGAATACTATCGTGAATTTCAAGAGCGTAATCCGCAGTTAAAAGTTTTCTCTGCTCATCTTCATATGGACGAAGCAACACCGCATTTGCACATTGATTTTGTACCGTTTACAACGGACAGTAAGCGAGGACTTGATACCCGTGTGTCGCTGAAACAGGCTCTCGCCGCACAAGGTTTCAAGGGCGGAACTCGTGGCGATACCGAATGGAGTCAATGGGTGCAGTCTGAAAAAGAACAGCTTGCTACTGTGATGGAACGTTACGGAATCGAGTGGGAACACAAGGGTACTCACGAAAAGCACCTCTCTGTTCTTGATTACAAGAAACAAGAACGAGAGAAAGAAGTGGAGCTGCTCGACGATAAACTTGCCGAGAAAAAGGATGAGTTTGAAGCATATCGCAATCGTATTCAGAACTACGATAACGGTACACAAGTCATTGAAGAACTGGAACAAAGGCTTGATACCGACGCTGAATATCAGTTGTCCGAACCACCTGCTTTTATGTCGGCAAAGTCATATAAAATGAAGTTTGTTGAGCCTTTGATAAAGAAATTCAAGGAAGTAATCAGCGAAGTATTCTATCGTTATTATCAAGCATTAGACGCTTACCACCGTTTGAATATTACAAATGCAAATTTGTACCGTGAAAACGAAAAGCTGACAAAAATCAACGATAAATTAACATACAAAAATGAAAATCTGCGTGCAGAAAATAGGGATTACAAGCTGCTCCGCAAGGTGTTCGGAAATAAGCAAATTGACGATTTACTTGAAAGAACAAGGTCGGAAAAGCGGTCTAAACAGCGTGGCGAACGCTTTAGAAAAAATAACAATTATGAAAGGTAGGAAGACACAATGGAAAACAGAATTTATGATGAAAAGAATGGTCTTTGGTACGAAAAGCAAGGCGATTATTATCTGCCTTGCTTGGAACTGCCCGAAGAAGAACAGAAGTCTATCGGCATTTGGGGACAGCGCCACTTGCGTTATATTAAGCAACATAAATGTATTTTTTACGCCAACTTGCTGACCTCGTGCAAGCTAAACAGTTACCTTGCTGACATTGACGAAGAAGCTGAAAATCTTTTCTCTCGGCTGGTAAAGGAACTTGCCAAAAAGGAAAATGTAACGGAAATGCTGAAAGCAGAAAATTCAATGCTGTGGGTACAGCGAATGAACAGTATCCGTAATCGTGCAACGGAAGTTGTAAATACAGATTTAATCTACGCATAAAAACTGCGCCGAGTGTGGATCTAAAACGAGCTGTGCTCGGCGTTAACTGACCAATTGACCATACCAATGATATTTAGCAAAAAAGCTATAATTTAGGCGATTGCGTGTATTGACCAATAAGAAAAATTATGCTATAATCTTAAGAAACGGAGGTGCCATATGGAACTTTTTAAATTAGAAAAAGCATTTAAAAGCAATGTCTTTAATAATGAAGATGATATTAAACTTCATTTTCATTCAGATATAGTTAATCCATTATTAAAAGAACTAAATCCTACAATGGCAGGACAATATAAAAGTGAAGATATTCTTCTTGCAGGTGGAAGAACAGATGCTACATTTCAAAATATTTTGTTTGAATTGAAAAAATATAATTATTTTAAAACAGAAAAAGGTATTGATGAGGCTCTTTACGGTAGAAATGATAAAGACCACGGTTTATATGACTATATAATTAGCAATGCTGGTATCTCTCCAGATGATACAAAAGAAGATATGCTTCAAAAAATATCAAATGGAATTGGGGTAGGTTTTGACGGAGTTTCTTTTATATTTGCTCGATTTGCAACAGCGGCTATAGTAAAAAAACTAAACACTGACAAACTAAATTTACCTATTGAAATAGAACTGCCCGTTGTTTTTATTTATGAAAAAAAAGATTTTTCCACCGGATTAAAAAGACTAGCTTTGTTATTAAAACAGCAGGATAAAATAGCTTTAAATAAAAAAAATCTTATTTCAATTATCAACCCCAAAAGTGCATTTGTACAGAAGAGCATTAAAATTATTTATGATGAGTTATATTTTAATTTGAATGATTTAAAAGGAAGTACTCGTGTAAGAACTTTATATGATGAATGGGATAGAGTTTTTGGAACAATGTATGGCGACGATGAAGAAGCTACATCGTTTACGGAAGTTTCTTCTGTTATCAAAGATTTGTATGGTTACAGTGATACAGTAACTATCGATAGCAAAGTCTATTTGTTTGCGTTACAGACATTTTTTAATATGTTCTTAAAATTATTGATTTATTCTTTCCTTGCGCAACTTGTCAGTCCAACATTTGTGTTTAATGACACTTTAACCAAACCGCAAATAGATAAGTTGTTTGATGGAGAATTAAATAAGTATGAGTCATTAGTCAAAAATTTCTTTGAATCTCACTTTATGGAATGGTTTACATATACCTGTTCGGATAGTAATTTCGACACAAATGTTGTAAACGATATTCTTCAGGTTGTAAACAAATTTGACTTAAGTACATATATTTTAAAGCCAGAAGAAATACAGGATATTCTGCAAGAGGTCTATATGGAGTTAATCCCTGCTGAAATGCGCCATCTGATGGGAGAATATTTTTCTCCCGATTGGATTGTTGAACACGCACTTGATTTAGTAGGATTTACTGGAGATATTGAAAGAACGCTTATCGACCCAACAGCAGGTTCAGGAACTTTTTTGACGCACGCAATTAAAAGAATTATAAAACAAAAAGAAGGCAAATTATCAAGAGAAGATATTGAAAAAATCACGCATAATATCATCGGATTTGATATAAACCCAATATCGGTCGTTTCTGCAAAAGCTAATTACATACTTGCTGTTTTTTCGTCTTGTGACGATGAAGTTTTTGAAGATTTTGCTGACCCAGTTGATATTCCCATCTATATTGCTGATTCTATCTTATCACCTGTTGTATATACGGAAGAAAGTGAATTAACATTATCAATAGATACATCGGTTGGAAAATTTCAAATTCCTAAGTTTTCGGATTATGCAGATGCAAGTGAATTTTTGAAAACATTGAGCCAACATATTGATGATAAATGTGATTTTGATACTTTTTGGAGCCGAGTTGAAAATAGGCTGATTGATGATAAGTATAAAGATGTTGTTGAAGAACTTTTTAATAGACTTTACACATTGCATAGAGCAGGTAACGACTCTTTTTGGCCTATTATTTTAAGAAATAGTTTTGCACCGATACTTATTGGTAATAAATTTGATTTTGTTGTAGGAAATCCTCCTTGGATTGCTTGGAAATCAATGAGTAAAAGTTATCGAGAAGGTACGCTCGAAATTTGGAAAAGCTACAGAATTTTCGAGAAAAACGCATATGACAAAAAAACCACTCACGATGATTTCGGAATGGCGGTTACATATGTTGCTGTTGATAAGTATTTGAAAAATAACGGTAATATGGTCTTTTTACTTCCTGCCTCATTCCTCAAATCAACAAAAGGTGGAGAAGGTTTTAGAAAGTTTTCAATAACTCGTTATGGACAAAATATCCCATTTTCAATAGATTCAGTAGATGACTTTTCTGGTGTTAAATTATTTACCATACCAACAGTAGCAATAAAAATTACTAAAGGTATTGAGATGAAGTATCCTATGAACAAATATAAAGTTTGGAAACAAATAGGAAAAAAATCATCTATTGATTCGCACGCAAAGTGGAGTCAAGTTGTTAATAACCTTAGTTATGATATTTTAGCAGCTCAGCCAGTTGATGGTAATGATAAACAGTCTTCTTGGCTTACAATGCTCGATATGAGTTTGGCTAATAAGATTTTAGATTCGTCAAAGCAAAGATATTATAGTGGAAGAAAAGGTATTGAACCAGCAGGCGCAAAAGGGGTATATTTGCTTAAAAAGCCTATACGCTGTCGTGATGGACTATTGCTTATCCAAAACTGCATTGAAAGACAACGTCGAAAAGACTTTTTGGCAAAAGGAATCAACAAAGGAAAAGTTGAAGAAACGTTTGTATATCCAATGCTTGGAGGTCGAAACATAGGTAAATGGCAAATAAAATCCAATGAATTCATTTTAGTACCGCATACCATTGAATATAAATATGGAATACCTGTTGAAGAATTAAATAAAATTGCTCCCAAAACAAGTGAGTGGTTACATTTTTATTACGACGAATTGTTAGCAAGCCGAATTCAAAACGGTAAATTTTTCAATCCTGCAACACAACCATATTATCGTTTAGATAATGTTGGTGAATACACTTATGCTCCTTATAAAGTTTTGTGGAAAGAACAAACTGGAAGTATGTCAGCTGTTGTAGTTGGTTCCTACCTAGAATCTATTCCCAATGCAGATAGAGATTTGTTTAGTGAGGATAAAACAATTGTTGTTGATTCTAAAGTGCTAATGCTTGGACTCTCTGATTTTGATGAAGCAAATTATGTTTGCGGTATATTGAACTCGAAAGATGTAGTTGATGTGATTGATGGCTATGCTATATCAACTAACAGAGGTGTTGACGTGTTAAAATATTTGGCTATTCCTAAGTTTGATAGCAACAATCAAACTCATAAGAATATTGCTGACTATTCTATACAAATACATACACAATTTAAATCAAACAAAAACGCAAATGTTAGCCAACTTGAGAAACAACTAAATGATTATGTAAGAGAATTGTTCGAATAAATCACTTCGGATAATTTTGCTGGTTAAAGGGAAGTGTTAAATTGGAAGGAAACAAAAAACCATTTGCCGAAAGGCATCCGAAATTAAACATCTTATTGGGACTTGTTTTGTTTGCTGGAATAGTTGCTATTGCAATATGGTTAATAAAATTCTTTTATAATTTTGTTATAGATGGGATTATAAAGTTAACCGCTGTTGTATCCAAATTAGATGCAGTCGTAATTGTTGCCCTAATCACAGGTCTTGTGTCCATTGTTGGTGTGATTATTAGTTCGATTATTGCAAAAATAATAGATTATCGCAAAAGCAGGCAAGAATATTTAACTCAAAAAAGAGAAAAACCCTATGGTGAATTTGTTGAAATGATTTACAGGGTTCAGAAAAATGTAAAAAGCCCTGGGACTTATTCCGAGAAACAGATGTTTGAAGATTTATCAAAATTTTCAAAACAAATTACATTATGGGGTTCGTCTAGAGTTATTAATAAATGGATTCAATTTCGAGAAAATGGTTCTGAACCAGAAAAAGCTAAAGATAACTTATTCCTTATGGAAGAAATTATGAATGATATGCGTAAGGATTTAGGACTCAGAAAGGTGAAAAAAGGAAACCTATTAGGCTTTTTCGTTAATGATATAAAGTCTGCTATGAAAAAGTAGTAATATTATATTCACTTGATTTTTGCGTATCAAATGTTTATAATACTATTGCTGTTGTGACAACAAAATGACAACAGAAGTTTGTAGAGTCCATATTTTATGGATATTTCAGATAACTAAAATAACTCGTGCTAAATCACCTATACAGAATTGTTTAAGAGGTGGTTTTCGGGAGCGAGTGGGAATAACGACGCAAGCTATGAAAACGCCCTATTTACAAGGGCTTCAAGAGTTTTGCTACCTCAAATGGCAACATTTTGGCAACAATATAATATTCACAAAAGTTTAAGAGCTATCAGACATCAAGTCTGATAGCTCTTTTGCTATTCTTCGCTTTCTTTTTCTGCGTGTTCTTTTTTGATTTTTTCAAATTCGGCTAAAAGGTCTTTTTGCGGTTCATTAAAATGATTGTAGTTCTTTTCTCTTTTCTTGTTTTCCTGTTTTGCTTTTTCCCAGCAATGGTCAAGAGTGCTGATTATATTTTCGGATAAATCTTCAGGATAATTATAACGCCAATCGTCATATTGCCTCTGTGTCATTTCGCCGCTTTTCACTTTATCTTTTATCTCGTTCCATTCGTTTAAGCAGCTATATAAACCGGTAAAGCACTCCGGTCTGCTTTCATCTGGGACAAGACAAAGTTTGCCGTTTATTCTTTCGATAGTAAGTCCATAAACATCCTCGATAGTAAATAATGTGTGCATTAACCTAATATGGTCATCAAGATTAGGACTGTTAAGTGCAAGTGTTGATACCTGCAATACTCCTGCAATTTCTTTTAGCATATCGCTTTTAGGTTCACGCCTGCCGTTTTCGTATTGTGCAACACGAGAGTCGGCGTTCTTTTCGCCAAATCCGAGTTGTAAACCTAAATATTTTTGAGTCATATTGTGCTTTTTTCTTATGTATCTTATTCTTTCACCGATTGCCATAAAGCATCACCTCAAACATTACTGTACCATATATGTTACGATAAGTCAAATTATATTATCAAAATAAGTACGATAATCTTGAAATTATTCTTGACAAGTGAATTGCAAGGTGTTAATATAAAACCGTAACCAAACGGTTACGAAAATATAAGTATAAGTATCATAATTGCAACATATTATGCAATTGTGAGAACCGAGGAAGTGTAAAAATGTCTGAAAATTCTATTTTTATGAGGGTTGACGAAGTTGCAGAAGTTCTTGATGTTTCCGAGTCTTATGTATATAAGATTATCAAAAAACTGAACAAGGAACTTGCCGAAAAAGGAAAAATTGTTGTTTCGGGCAGAGTTAATCGCAAATATTTTTACCAAAGAATTGCCTGCACAGATAAAACGGAAGGAGAATAAGAATGCCTGTATATAAGGACAATAAAACAAATACTTGGAGAGCGGTATTTAGATATACCGAGTGGACAGGTGAGAAAAGGCAAACTCAAAAGCGAGGATTTGTTACTCAAAGAGCGGCAAAGGCTTGGGAAAGAGAAGAAATGTTAAAGCTGCAAGGTGCTTGCAATGTGACATTTGATTCGTTTGTCGAATTGTATTTTGAAAGCCTAGGTACAAAGTTGAAACTTAATACAATAAATACAAAAAGACATATATTTGAAAGCAAAATTTTGCCGTACTTTGCCGACAAGAAAATAAATGAAATCAAGGCGACTGATATTATCAATTGGCAAAATATGTAAATTAAAGCAAAGGATGAAAACGGAAAACTGTTTTCTCAAACCTACTTAAAGACAATTCATAACCAAATGAGTGCGATATTAAATTTTTCCGTTAAATACTATGGGCTCAAAGAAAATGTTGCAAGAAAAGCAGGAGCAATGGGTAAAAAAGAAAGCGACAGAGAGATGCTTATTTGGACAAAGGATGAATATATGCGATTCGCCAAAGCAAAAATGGAAGAACCAATGCATTATTATGCTTTTGAATTATTGTATTGGTGTGGCATTCGTGAGGGCGAATTGTTAGCCTTAACTCCAAGTGATTTTGATTTTAACAAGCGAACTTTAAAGATTAACAAAAACTATCAAAGAATAAATGGTTGTGATATTATCACCGAACCGAAGACACCAAAGAGCAATAGAATAATTAAAATGCCGTCGTTTCTTTGCGACGAAATGCAAGATTATATCGGTATGTTTTATGGTGTAGAAAAAGATACAAGGCTGTTTCCGATTTAAAAAACTGCATTGTATCTGGCAATGAAAACAGGCTGTGAAAAGGCAGGAGTTAAGAAAATTCGTATCCATGATTTGCGTCATTCACATGTTTCATTGCTCATTGATTTAGGCTTTTCCGCTGTTGAAATTGCAGACAGGATGGGACACGAAAGCGTCGATATGACATATCATTATGCTCATATGTTTCCGTCAAGGCAAGACGAAATGGCAAATAAACTTGAAAACGAAAGGGGCGAATTTGAAAATGTCGGCTAAAAATCGTGACGAACATAACCGTTGGAGAAGCAAAACTGTTGCTTTCAGAATGTCGCCCGAAGAAAGCAATGAACTTGATACAGGAGTTAAATTATCGGGTTTGACAAAGCAAGATTACTTAATCAATCGAGCACTTCAAAGGGATATTGTTGTTGTCGGTAATCCAAAAGTTTATGTTGCTTTGAAGAAAAAACTTGGAGAAGTGTTGATTGAATTGAAGTACTTAAATGGCTCTCAACCGTCTTCAGAACTTCTCGAAACTATTAAACTTATCAGCAAAACGCTTTATGAAATGAAGGGTGATAAGGATGTATAAGCAAATAAAAAAGACCGCTTGGGATTCATCTGCGGCAACAGATGACAAGTGATCTGCTAATAAAAGCATTAATATTATAACCGAAAATAAAAGGTTTTGCAACTGACAAACTCAAAGGGTATATTTGTAGTCGCAGACTGTAGCGAGCATAGGCAATGTATTGCCGGATGATAAGGGAGTACCCTATAACCCCTAAGAAAGGGGAACAAATGAGAGAAAGAAATTTATCAATAAACATCAGAGTAACCGAAAATGAAAAATCAAATATTTGCAGAAAAGCAAAGCGTGCAGGCTTATCGTTATCCGAGTATATTCGTAAGTGTGCGTTAGGTCAAAGTGTAAGGTCGGCACCCAATAAATATTTGAAACAGGCTTATCAATTAGTTTGTCAAATGAATGACAGCAGGCTTGATAAAAAAAAGAACTATTACTCAACGCATGTTACTGTGATGACGGATAATGGCTGTAACAAAAATTGGGGCAATCAAAGACAGTCTGTCTCGTGTTGTTGATTATGCCGCCAATCCAAACAAAACAATTTACTCTGATTTGAAAAATGCAATTCATTATGCCGAGAACGGAGAAAAAACAATTAGTGAAGAAGCGTGCTTTGTCACAGGCATAAATTGCAATACCGATACAGCCTATGAAGAAATGAAAAATGTTCAATTTCATTTTGGTAAGACTTCAGGCAATGTTGCCTACCACGCATATCAAAGTTTTAAGACAGGCGAAGTCACACCCGAACAATGCCATAGGCTTGGTGTCGAACTTGCAAAACAAATGTGGGTCACAGATTATCAAGTGCTTGTAGCAACGCATTTTAATACAGGCACTTATCATAATCATTTTGTAATCAACTCTGTCAATATGTGGAACGGCAAAAAATTTAATTGCAATAAGAAAGCATATTACAAGTTCAGAGATTTGTCCGATTCACTTTGTGAGCGTGAACACTTAACGGTATTAACAAATCCACAAAATAAAATTTCAAGAACTTTGTATTATGTAGAGAAAAACGGTGAACCTACAAAATACAATTTAATGCGAGAAGCGATAGACAAAGCATTAAGTATTAGCTGTTCGCTAAAAGAATTTACCTATGTGCTCAAAAAGCAGGGCTATATTGTTAATCTCAATCTTGATTTGAAATATGCAACAATTCGTTCTGTTAATTATGCTCGAAACACACGCCTTTATCGATTAGGTGAGAAGTATGATAAAGAGCATATTTTTCAAAAGCTGAAAGAAAATGACTTATGGAAAACTGCTCCCGAATTTAACACATTCCAAAAATCAATAAATCCCAAATATGTTGTTTCAAAGAAAGTTAGGTTCAACGGTTGCTTTGCAACGACAAGAAAAATAACCGGTTTGAAAGCACTGTATTTGCATTACTGCTATATGTTGGGCTATTTGCCGAAAGCAAAACAGCACAAACCTTTGTCGCCTGAAATGAGGGCAGCTTGGAGAAAAATCGACAGGTATTCGCAAGAAGTACGATTGATGGATTCTAAAGAATTGACCACGATTTCGGCTGTTAATGAATTTATTTCTACAACAAAGAAACAAATTGCTTCTCTCGAAAAGCAACGGCAACATTGCTACAACAAAATGAGGCATTGCAAACAACCGAGTGTTATGGCAGAACTAAAATCAAAACGTGATGATTTCACAAAAACTTTGACTTTGCTACGAAAAGAAGTTAAAGTTGCGACAAACATTTTGGAGGACAACGATGAAATCAAACACAATATGAACGCTGAAAAAGCAATGCAACAAAAACGCTTTATTACGAAGCAAAAAACAAGACATAGGTATGATGACCTATGCGGATAAGGAAATTCTTATGAAAAAGTATATTACAGACGAAAACACAGGTATTAGCTACACGCTTGTAGGTGATGTATATATTCCAAATCTCGTATCAACTGATACGAATTATAAAATCGGCTATTGGTGCAGAAAACATAAGGAGTATATAAAACAATATAAACCGGCGTTTTATACAACCCTGCTTACTCAGTGTAAACTCAATTCATACTTGCATGATGTTAATGTCCGAGCAACAGAAATGTATGATACACTCGTTAAACAATTAGCCGAACAAGAAAATATAACCGAATACCTCAAAGCGACTGATATGATGCTCTGGGTGCAGAAAATGAACAATATCTTAAATAGAGCAAGAGAGATTGTGTATAATGAGTTTGTAATTGAGTATTGCAATAATCTATGATATAATAAGCGAAAAGGTTGGATAATATGGAAAACAATATGTTGATATATCAAGATGAAAACGGAATTACTAAGGTTTCGGTTAGGCTTGATGAAGATGATATTTGGCTTACGCAAAATCAGATTGCAGAGCTTTATAATACTACTAAACAAAATATCAGCCTTCACATAAACAATATTTTCAATGACGGTGAATTAAGTCAAAATTCAACTGTCAAGAAATACTTGACAGTTCAAAATGAAGGTGGCAGAAAGGTTAATCGTAATCTTGATCATTATAATCTTGATATGATTATAGCACTCGGTTACAGAATACAATCACCTGTTGCCGTTCGCTTCCGTCAATGGGCAACGCAGCGTTTACACGAATATATCCAAAAAGGATTTGCACTTGATGACGAAAGATTAAAACAAGGCGGTAATAGGTATTTCAGAGAATTATTACAGCGAATTCGTGACATTCGTTCGTCGGAAAGAAATTTCTATCAGCAGGTTACGGATATATATGCTACTTCGATTGATTATGATCCCCGTTCAAATTTGACCAAGGAATTTTTTGCGACTGTTCAAAACAAACTTCACTTCGCAGTGCACGAACAAACAGTTGCTGAAGTTATTTATAACAGAGTTGATAACGAAAAACCTTTTGTCGGAATGACTAATTTTAAAGGTAATTATGTAACTCGTGATGATGTTAAAATAGCAAAAAATTATTTATCTGAAATCGAACTTCAAAGGCTTAATTTGCTTGTGTCACAATTCTTAGATTATGCCGAATTTCAGGCATTAGAGCAAAAAAGTATGACTATGCAGGATTGGTCAAATGAATTGGATAATCAAATCATTGCTAATCACAGAAGATTGCTTGAAGGCAAAGGCACGGTGTCGCATAAACAAGCTATCGAAAAAGCAGAAAAAGAATTTGAAGTTTATCGTGAAAGAGAAATGAAAGCACTTGAAAGCGATTTCGATAAAGCAATTAAAAAATTAAAAGATTAAATTCTAAGGGACTGCCTCACAAGTGTGAGGTGGTCCCCATTCATTTAATGTACTGATATGTGTACCGACTTCAAAATTATTTGTACTCATTATAAAAATATGATATACTTATATTATATTACAGTATAATTGGGCACACAAAAGAATTTATTATAATCTGCATATGTTATAATACTTAGCTATTATAGCTTTTTAGGAGGATAAATATGGCAAATGGAAATAACGCCAATATTGGCTTTGAAAAACAAATTTGGGACGCAGCGTGCGTACTTTGGGGACATATCCCTGCGGCAGAATACAGAAAGGTTATCGTAGGTCTTATTTTCCTGCGTTACATATCAAGTGCATTTGAAAAGCGTTATCAAGAGCTTGTTGCAGAAGGCGACGGCTTTGAAGATGACAGAGACGCTTATGTTGAGGATAATATCTTCTTCGTGCCGGAGGACGCTCGTTGGAGCAAAATTGCGTCGAGTGCTCATACTCCCGAAATCGGTACGGTTATCGACGACGCTATGAGAGCCATAGAAAAGGAAAATACTACCCTTAAAAATGTATTGCCTAAAAACTACGCAAGCCCCGATTTGGACAAGCGTGTTTTGGGTGATGTCGTTGACCTGTTCACTAATATGGATATGGGCGACACCGAGGAAAGCAAAGACCTACTTGGCAGAACTTATGAGTATTGTATTCAGCAGTTCGCCGCTTACGAAGGTGTTAAGGGCGGTGAGTTCTACACGCCTGCAAGCATTGTTAAAACCATTGTTGCTATCTTAAAGCCGTTCAAGAACTGTCGTGTATATGACCCTTGCTGCGGTTCGGGCGGTATGTTCGTACAGAGTGCAAAGTTCATCCAAGCTCACAGCGGCAGGCGTGGCGAAATCGCCGTTTACGGTCAGGAGTCCAATGCCGACACTTGGAAAATGGCAAAAATGAATATGGCTATTCGTGGTATTGACGCCGATTTCGGCCCGTATCAGGCAGATACATTTTTCAACGACTTGCATAAGACTTTGAAAGCCGACTTTATTATGGCAAATCCGCCTTTCAATCTCTCTAACTGGGGGCAGGAAAAGCTCAAAGACGATGTGCGTTGGAAATACGGAACACCGCCTGCCGGAAACGCCAACTATGCTTGGATTCAGCATATGATACACCACCTTGCGCCGAATGGTAAAATCGGTCTTGTGCTTGCTAACGGTGCTTTGTCCTCTCAGTCAAGCGGTGAAGGTGAAATCAGAAAGAACATTATTCAAGCAGACCTTGTAGAAGGTATCGTCGCTCTGCCAACTCAGCTTTTTTACAGTGTTACTATTCCTGTTACGCTTTGGTTTATTACAAAGAACAAGAAACAAAAAGGCAAAACCCTGTTTATCGACGCTCGCAAGATGGGCTATATGGTTGACCGTAAGCACAGAGATTTTACAGATGACGATATTCAGAAATTGGCAGATACATTTACCGCCTTCCAAGACGGAACGCTTGAAGATGTAAAAGGTTTCTGCGCTGTTGCTGATTTGCAGGAAATCGAAAAGCAGGACTTTATCCTTACTCCGGGCAGATATGTAGGTATTGAAGAAGTCGAGGACGACGGCGAACCATTTGAAGAAAAAATGACACGCCTTACATCCGAGCTTTCCGATATGTTCGCAAAGTCTCACGAGTTAGAGGACGAAATCCGTAAGAAACTGGGGGCGATTGGATATGAAGTATGAATTTGAAACAATGACAATTGGGGATTGTTGCGATATTATAAAAAAATCAATTTATCCAGAAAAAGGACAGGTTTACACTTGCTTCAGTCTGCCTGCATTTGATAATTCTAATACCCCTGAAATATTAAATGGTGAAGAAATTAAGAGTTCCAAGTTTGTATTGGACGAAAATACTATCCTTTTTAACAAATTGAATCCTAAATTTAGAAGAGTATGGAATATACATTCTCTTGAAAAATATGAGAACACGATTTGTTCAACAGAATTTTTGCCATTGAAGGCGAAAGCCAATATTGAGCAAGATTACTTATATTACTATATTTCAAGTCCTTATTTTACTAGGCTTATGGATGGAATAAGAACCGGTACTTCCAATAGTCAACAGAGAATAGATTGGAAACAATTCTTACGAGAACAAATAAATGTTCCATCATTGCCTATTCAAAGAAAAGTTGTTTCATTACTGAGTAATATTGATAAAAAAATAAAACTCAATAATAAGATAAACAATAATTTAGCGGCTTAAAGGTCGATGTCGGAGACATCAAGTTCGCCGGACATAAGTTGCGGCAATAATGAATCACGAAGTTGCTCTAAACGACAGATTTCATCGTAATTGTTGTGAATAGCGGCATCCATTGGAGCAACTAATGCCTCAAATTCATCAAGCTTTTCACTTGATGGTATAAGGATAGGCATTTCGTTCAGCGAATTTCTGTTAATTGAGCCAAACACAGTACCCTCTCCATTAAAAACATCCAACTGTTTTTTGAGATAAAACATTGTGTATAGCACAAAAGATTGATGATTATTCTTTGAATGAATAGCGGCAAGTCCTCGACCGATACAACAATCGGTATGAGCCACATTTAGGTCGCCGACAGGCGCTCGAACACTCATTAAAGTGTCATTAGCACAAGCCATTCGCTTCGGTTCAGTTGTATAAAGGCGAACGCTTGGAAATCTAAAACCAAATTCGGCTCGACCTTGGAAGAAAATTGTGCCATTACCATCTTCGTTGTAGCTACTTCCACTTGGGGACTGTCCCATTGTAATATCGGCTATATCGCTCAATGTGCCTTCTGTCCAATCTGAGCTTGCATTATCAATGAACATCTGCTGATATATTGCCTGAGCTTGTTGCTCTAAATTATTGTTTATCTCGCTATTGTTTTTGATTTTCTCATCTATTTGAAATAAGAATGTTCCTATTTCTTTTTGTAATGCTCTGTCTTTTGGAAAGGTTATATATATTTCATCTTGCAAGCGCTGTCGATTTATTTCTGTTTGTCCTGTTGAACCTTCGGCAAGACTTTCTATTTTCTTTTGATAACTTTTTATGACATATCCGTAGTAAAGAGGATCGATTTCTTTTGTCGGTCTAAGCAATATCATATGACCATCAACTGTTGTTGGCATAGGAATATTAAAGATTTGTGCAACACGACCTGCTGTACCGGTGCCAGTAGAATTGATTAAAACATCACCACTATGAAGCAATTTGTTTTCGGGTACTTTTTTGACTGCTGCATTATGTATTCTTGACTCATTATAGGATATTTCAAAATTCCTATTGCATTTTTGGTTGAGAACCCGTATCGTATTCTCATTTTCTTCATCAACATATTTTGGGGGTATCCCTTTAGAAATGAAAGATGTAAGTTCACCAAGGGTTTTGCTAATCCATTCAGCCATAGTTTTTTCCTCTCTATCCAATGTATTTTCGGTGGGCAATCTTAACATTGCTCTGCTTTACCATTGCGTACTGCAAGGTCGTATCTATCTTTCTATGCCCCAAGAGCTGTTGCAGTTGCTCAATGGGCATTCCTTTGTCTATTGCCATAGTTGCAAGGGTTCGCCTGAATTTGTGCGGGTGTACCTTGTGCAGTCCTAAGTGCTTTCCGAATTCTCTGAGCCTTGTTTCTATACCGCCGATTTTCAGTCTTTCGTGCGGTGCTTTCAGCGATACAAAAAGTGCCGGATTATCATCGGTTCTGCTGTTTAAGTAATTTTGCAAATGTATCTTTGTCCTTGCGTCAAAATAGACCACTCGTTCTTTGTTTCCCTTACCGAACACGATACATTCTCGCTCGTTAAAATCAATATCATTTCTGTTGAGTAACACCATTTCACCGACACGCATACCCGTTGAAGCTAACATATCAATCATCGCCAAATCTCTCGTTTCGGTGCAGTTATCTCTCATAAGCTCCAACGCTTCATCGGAGTATGTTTCTTTGATGTTAGTACCGGTTTTGACCTTGTGTATTCGCCTAACAGGGCTTTTCAAAATGTAGTCCTCGTCCTCAAGCCAAGAAAAGAAACTGGAGAGTATTCTCCTGATATTATCAATCGTAACCTTGCTTGACTTTTTCTTTTCCTGATACTCGGTCAGGTATCGCCTTATGTCGTCGGTTTCAATGTGCTTAATGCTTTTTCCGACGGCCTCAATCATCATTTTGATAGTTGCTTTGTAGTATTTAAGAGATTTCTCGGAACAGCCCTCAATTCGCTTTGCCGATAGGAACAGCTCCACATAGTTCTGCTCCGAGTTATTCTCTTGTTGCTTGTTTTCCGTTACCTCATACCTTGCAAGGGTGTATTGCAACACCTCTTGCAACCTTTCGCTTTGCGCATTGTTCAAGTATGGTAACATTCCTTGAACAACATCTTTGATTAAATCTTGTTTCACAGTCAATTCTCCTTTTTATTTTTAGAGAACGACTATGGGGCGGAAGTTCCCCGATATTAACTCCCGCCACCCACGGAAGTTATGGGTATGTTATATGCTAAACAATAATTTAGTAGCTTAAAGGTCAATGTCGGAGACATCAAGTTTGCCAGACATAAGTTTGGGTAATAATTTATCACGAGTTTCTGCGAGTTTTTGATTTTCCTTGATATTATTCTCTATTGTGTCGTACATAGGAGATACAATAGAGCAAAAAGCTTGGATAGTTTTCTCATCTGGTACAATAATATCATAAGTCAAAGTAATACTCGGAGTAGCTCGTTGCCTACTATTTGTTGAACCCGTAGTATGTGAACACAAAAAAGCTGAAAATCCTATACTATCAATAATTGAGTAAATAAAATCTCTATTCAAAGGATTTATTGGTTCATATACAATAAACTCAGTTGAACAAATCGGATTATCGGAAATACAGTAAGGTCTCCAAATTCTTTTGGTATCAGGATTGAGCTTTGAAATCATTACCGAATTTGATGATAGCCGGTATTTATTGCTCTTAATACCATTAGAAGTTTCAAATACCGGATAACGCTTTTCGTCATAAGCAGGAATACTATAATGCTCTACTTCAACATTTGGGTTCTTGGCAGGCGAAAATACCTCTGTTGAAATCTTCGCAATAGAGCCAAGCTGCGAGACTTTCCAATCTGAGGGCATAATCCCATAATTTAGTTCAAAGTCTACAAACCAAGACTTGAAAATAGCCTGCGCTTGCTGCTCTAAATTATTGTTTATCTTATTATTGAGTTTTATTTTTTTATCAATATTACTCAG
>ERZ840371.2391-NODE-2391-length-17040-cov-8.202591_pt1 | contig 17040 bp, 11 predicted proteins | sample MGYA00519937_ERZ840371 | MGnify/ENA primary metagenome ERZ840371 (study PRJEB31850, sample SAMEA3708873) | human gut metagenome | biome: human gut; feature: human-associated habitat; material: faeces | place: China | collected 2014 ... | reverse complement strand
TACCAGCGGTGCAAACATATCAGCCATTGTGATTACCTCCGAATTTACTTTCCAAAATTCACACCCCGTGTCTGTTGGACACAAGGATGCCTTTCTTCTTTATTCTAACACACCGGGCAAAAAGTTCAAGACAAAATTGTGTTTTTGTGCTAATATTTAAGAGAAAACAGGTTTCAAATTGTGAATAAAATATCATACTGTTTCAGAAGGAGATCGAACCGCCATGGATTGGGAAACGCTGAAAGCCGACTGCCTTGCCTGCAGCCGCTGTGAGCTGTGCAAGACCCGCACGAATGTGGTGTTCGGGCAGGGCGTGCCGGACGCCGAAGTGCTGTTTGTGGGCGAGGGCCCCGGCCAGAGCGAGGACGAGCAGGGCCTGCCCTTTGTGGGCCGCAGCGGTCAGCTGCTGGACAAGTATCTGTTTGCCATCGACCTGGACCGGGAAAAGAACTGCTACATTGCCAACATCGTCAAGTGCCGCCCTCCCCAGAACCGTGACCCTCTGCCCGCCGAGAGCGAGGCCTGCATGCCCTGGCTGCGGGAGCAGTTCCGCCTGCTACGGCCCAAGATCGTGGTGTGCCTGGGCCGCATCGCCGCCCAGCGGATGATCCGTTCCGACTTTTCGGTGACCAAGGAGCACGGGCAGTTCATTGAGAAGAACGGCATCCTGTTCATGGGCACCTTCCACCCGGCCGCCCTGCTGCGCGGCCCGCAGAACAAGCCCAATGCCTTTGCCGACTTTGTGGCTCTGCGGGACAAGATCCACGAAGTGTGTGAGCATACCTATGAATGAATAACCCTCTCCGTCTGCTCACTTCGTTCGCATCCACCTCCCCCGAAGGGGGGGAGGTTTCGGCAGCGTAACAGCCAGATGGCGAAAAGCTCGCCCTTCGGGAGAGCTGGCATCGCGCAGCGATGACTGAGAGGGTTTCATTTTCATTCACCCCACGCCTCTTTTTTGCATACTCTAAAGCAAAAGCGAGGTGTTTTTTATGCAGCGTGTTTCGTTTGACCGGGTCGATTTCTTTCTGGGGGCCACCACCCCCGCCGGGTTCAAGGGCTATTTTGAGCCGCTGCGCCGGGAGCCCGGCATGCAGATGGTGCTGATCAAAAGCGGGCCAGGCTGCGGCAAGTCCACTCTGATGAAGCAGCTGGCCCGCCGGGCCATCCAGCAGGGTGAACCGGTGGAGTGCATCCACTGTGCCAGCGACCCTGACAGCTTTGACGGAGTGATCTTTGTTCGGCAGCGCCGGGCCATCGTAGATGCCACCGCGCCCCACACCATAGAGCCGGATGCGCCCGGTGCCGACGAGGTAGTGCTGAGCCTGTACCATACCATTCAGGCCGACGCCCTGCGCCCCCATGCTGAAGAGGTCAAGGCGCTGTTTGCCCGCAACGCTGCGCTGCGGGCGCGTGCTGCGCGGTATGTCGCTTCTGCCGGGAGCCTGCTGCTGGACAGCCGCCGGGCCGAGGCCTGCAGCGCTAACTTTGAAAAAGTGCGCCGCTACGTCAAGCGATTGTGCACCCGGCTGCTGCCCCGCACCGAGAACACCGCCCGCGAAGAGCTGCGGCTGCTCTCGGCTGTGACCCCAAAGGGTGAGGTGTTCTACCAGCACACCGCGCAGGCGCTGGCTGACCGGTTCATCGTGTTCCGGGACGAATATGGTGCCGTGTCGCGCCTGCTGCTGGAGCTGATCCGTGCCGAGGCACTGGCCCGGGGCTATCACATCATCACCTGCCCCTGCGCCATGCACCCGGAGGATAAGATCGACCACATCCTGATCCCGGAGCTGCGGCTGGCCTTCCTCACCGACAACCGGTGGCACCGGGTGCAGCTGCCCGGCATGCAGGCCGTGCGGTGCACCCGGTTCCTTGACCGGGAAAATCTGGCGGGCTACCGCGCCCGGCTGCGGTTCAACGAGCGGGCGGCCGCCGAACTGCTGGAGCAGGCCACCGCCCTGATGGCACAGGCCAAGAGCTGCCACGACGAACTGGAGACTTATTACCGTACCACCGTGGACTTCGCCCAGGTGGACGAAGCTGCCGCCCGGTGCGCGGAGCTGTTCGGGCTGGAAGCGCCGTCACCCGACTGCTGAGTTCTTTATGATAAGGGAAGTGAAATCATGTCCGACATCCGTCTGCCCATCCGGCAGCTGGTGGAGTTTCTGCTGCGCAGCGGCAGCATCGACAGCCGGTTTTCCGGTTTTGACCGTGCACTGGAGGGTGCCCGCATCCACCGCAGGCTGCAGAAGGCCGCCGGGGAGGGTTACGCCGCCGAGGTGCCCCTCTGCGCCGATTATACGGTCGACGGCATCCGCTTTACGCTGGAGGGCCGGGCCGACGGCATTTTTACCAATGAAACCGGCGTTGTGACCATTGACGAGATCAAGACCACCGCGGTGCCCGAGGAAGAGATCTGCGAGGACATGAACCCCTGCCACTGGGCGCAGGGCATGGTGTACGGAGCCATCTACAGCGCACAGGAAAACCTGCCCGCCGTGGATGTGCGGCTGACCTATTATCAGATCGACTCCGACCGGATCCTCCGCTTTGTACGGCACTTTTCCCGGCAGGAGCTGGAGCAATTCCTGCACAAATTCCTGCACCGGTATCTGCCCTGGGCACAGCGTCAGCTTGCATGGCAGGAAACCCGCAGCGGCAGCCTGACCGCCATGCGGTTCCCGTTTGAAGCCTACCGCCCCGGGCAGCGGGCACTGACGGGCGAGGTCTGGCGGGCCTGCACCGCCGCCCCCTCCAAAAAAGGCACACGGCTGTTCTGTCAAGCCCCCACCGGCATCGGCAAGACCATGAGTGCGCTCTTCCCTGCCCTGAAAGCCATGGGGAGCGGCTGCGGGGAGAAGCTGTTTTACCTCACCGCCCGCAACACCACACAGGCCGCCGCCGAGGATGCCATTGCCCGCCTGCGGGCCGTACAGCCCGACCTTGCCCTGCGCAGTGTGACCCTGACCGCCAAGGAAAAAGCCTGCCTGCACCCGGACGCCGAGGGCCATCCGGCCTGCCTGCCGGAGATGTGCCCCTATGCAAACGGCTACTACGACCGCATCAAGAATGCGCTGGCCGCACTGCTGGACGGCAGCGGCCAATTCAGCCGTGCCGCACTGGCCGACACCGCCCGACAGTTCACCGTGTGCCCCTTTGAGCTGGGGCTGGACCTGAGCGAATGGTGCGATGTTGTGATCGGGGACTACAACTATTTGTTTGACCCGGTGGTGCACCTGAAGCGTTTCTTCGACACCTCCGGCGACTGGCTGTTCCTGATCGACGAGGCACACAATCTGCCCGACCGCGCCCGCGCCATGTACTCGGCCCGCTTCTGCAAGAGCAGCCTGACCGACGCAAAACGCACGCTTGGCAAGGGCAAAAGTGCCCTGAAAACTGCCCTGACCAAGGCCGACAAGGCCATGCGGGAGGCGCGGCAGGCCTGTGTGCGTCTGGCACCCCGCAGGCACGCGGAGGACGCCCCCGGCGAACCGGCCCAGACTAGCCTTCTGCCGGAATCGGATGCCCCGGCGTTTGCCCTGCCGGAGCCGTTGTATGCGCAGGACGGCACGGTGTTTTTGCAGGAGCTGCCCGCCGCACTGCTGACGCCCCTGCGGGCGGTGCAGGCCCCTTTGCAGGCCTGGCTGGAAGACAACCCGGAAGCCGACGCCCACCCGCAGATGCTGGAGCTTTATTTTGCGGTACAGGATCTGGTGCGGGCTGCCGAACGGTACGACAGCCACTTTGTGACCCAGCTCACCGCCCGCGGCAGCGAGCTGGAATTGCAGCTGCTCTGTCTGGACCCGGCCCCCTTTGTGGATGCCAGCCTTTCCACCGGGCGCAGTGCCGCGCTGTTCAGCGCCACCCTCACCCCGCCCGCCTACTACCGCAGCGTGCTGGGCTGTGCCGGCGCCCGGGCTGTGGCGCTGGAAAGCCCGTTTCCCGCCGGGAACCTGGGGCTGTTCTGCCTGCCAGGCATCTCCACCCGCTACCGTGACCGGGAGCGCAGCGTACAGAGCGTGTCGGATGCACTGGCCCGGCTGGCGCAGAGCCGGGTGGGCAACTATCTGGCGTTCTTTCCCAGTTACGCCTATCTGCGGCAGGTGCAGGAAGATTTTGCCGCCCGCTATCCGGGTATTTCCACCCTTGTGCAGGAGAGCGGGTTGGATGACGCCGCCCGCGCCGCTTTTCTGGCACGATTTGAGCCAGACCCTGCCCATACCCTGCTGGGCTTTGCAGTCATGGGCGGCATCTTTGGCGAGGGCGTAGACCTTGCCGGTGACCGGCTCATCGGCTGTGCCATCGTGGGCGTGGGGCTGCCGCAGGTGAACCCCCGGCAGGAGATGCTGCGCCGCTACTACGACGCCCAAAACGGGGCCGGGTTCGATTACGCCTACCGCTATCCCGGCATGAACAAGGTCCTGCAGGCCGCCGGACGGGTCATCCGCACCCCGGAGGACAAGGGCGTGGTGCTGCTGCTGGATGACCGCTTTGCAAAGCCGGACTATCAGCGGCTGTTCCCGCTCCACTGGAAGCACCTGCAGTATCTGCCCGGCCCTGCCGCACTGGAAACCGCTCTGGCCGATTTCTGGAGCAGTAAGCCCGAATAAACGCCCCCCGCCCACGGACCGAACTCTTCTGTCCTTCTGTGGGCGGGGTTGTCGTTTGAGCGCAGGAAACTTTTGCGCTGCTGCGTTGGTTGCCAAAAAAGTGCAACTTTTTTCAAAAACAGGCTTGACAAGCACCGCATTTGCGGGTATAATAGCACACGTTGAGCGGCTCACACCGCAAGACACGAACCAAATGATGGGGATTTGCATAGTGGTAGTGCGGTAGACTCTGACTCTACTTGTGGGAGTTCGATTCTCTCATCCCCAACCAGGACAAAGCCATCCGATGAATAATCGGGTGGCTTTTTGTTTTGTTTTCTGCCGATTTCACGCAGTGAACACACCGCACTGTACCAAAGGTCTTTGGGCAAATCAAACACCCGCACCGCATTCCCTTTTCTTGGGAGATGCAGTGCGGGTGCTTTTTCAATTCATGAACTGATTACCGGACTTTGCCGCAGTTTTTGCAGGACCGCCCAGAAGCAGCGTTGAGTGTTCCGCAGTCCGGGCAGTACCACCGGCCATCCGGCATCGGGTCAACCGGCGATGGGGTCTGATGCTTTTTTACAGATGCTTCACTATCAGGTGCTGTAAACAGCGGAGCGATATTCACATCTCTGCGGCCCGAACCCGCAAGGCTCCGAAAGTCCCACGATTTGATTTCCTGTGCCAATGTAGCTTTTGGCTTCAGGTATTCTCCGCATCGTTGGCAGTAACGGACCCCCGATTGGTTTTCATAGCCACAATTTTTGCAGGTCATGTCAACACCTCTTAAAGGATGCTGATGCGGCCTGCACCGTAGGGATTCTCGTAGTCCAGCAGGTAGCCGGGGTACTCTGCCAGCACACTGTTGGCGCTGGAAAGGTGCGGCAGACCCTCTGCATCCACACCGCCAAAGGTCATGGCATAGGTGGACATGACGAGGTAATCCTCCGACACATAGTCCTTGATGAGCTCGGCCTCGTCAAACATGGCAAAGCCGTCGCCCAGATTGCGCAGGGTGTAGTTCATGCCGGCCAGAGCATAAGTCTTGGCCGGGTCCAGAGGCTCGTAGGTGCCGGTGTGACGATCGTAGATCTTCACGTTCTGCACACGAGGCGTGCCGGTGGCACTGCCGATCCAGACGTTCTTGTCGTCGGTCTGCACGGTGTTGGGGATGTCGGTGTGGATCTCGTAGGTCGCACCGGCCACCTGCAGGAAGCCGCCGTTCTCCTTGCCCTCTGCACCGGCAAAGCGGGCTGCAAACTCCAGTGCGTCCTGGATCTGCTTGCCGGTCACCGACATCAGGCAGGCCACGTTGCCAAAGGGGCTGACCTGCTTGCAGGTCTTGAAGGTCCAGTACCCGGCGTCCTCGTCCGAGCGGATGCCGCCGCCGTTCATGATGGCGATGTCACAGTGCAGCTGCTCCACCTCATTGAAGTAGGTGTAGATGCCGTCGGCCACAAAGTCGCCGAGGTTGGTCTCGCCGGAGCGGATGCGGCGTTTGCCGGTAGCAGGGTCGGTGATGTAAAACTTGGTATCGGCCACGGCGATCTTCTCGCCCAGCATGTCATCCACTGTGTTGACCCATGCGGCCTGCTCTGCTGCCACGGCGACATCCTCCTGATCGTAGGTGGACACCAACCGGGTGGAGATGGTGCCGTCCGGGGCAATGGTCATCTCGCCCACATTGGCAAAGTAGGAGCCGGTCTGGGTCAGGGTGACCAGTCTGCCGGAAGCGTCCGCCACCTGCTTATTCTCCATCACCGTGTGGGAGTGGCCGTCGATGAAGGCATCAAAACCAGTGGTGTGGGCAATGACCTCTTCGCTGGTCCAGGGAGAGGACGAGGGGTCCACGCCCAAGTGGCCCAAGCCGATGACCACATCGGCCAGGCACTTCGCCTTGTCAACGGCCTTCTGCACGGCGCTGTAGAGCTTCTGGCCGTCCTCGCCGCCCAGGATATCGTAGATGTACTTGGTCTGGGCCTTGTTCATGAAGTAGGCCGGGGTGGACTTGGTAAACGTCTCGGGCGTGGTGATGCCCACAAAGGCAATGCGCACACCACCGCGCACGAACACCTTGATTTCCGGCAGCACCCGCAGATTGGTGCGCAGGTCCACCCAGTTGCAGGACAGGTACGGGAAGTCGGCATCCCGCATGAGCTCTTTGGCGCGGTCCATGCCATAGTCGAACTCATGGTTGCCAGGAGTAGCGGCATCGTAACCGGCGGCGTTCATCAGCTCAATGATGGAAGCACCCTGGTCCATGGAGCCGTAAGCGGTGCCCTGCACATGGTCACCGGCGTCCACCAGCAGGACCTTTTTGCCTGCGTTCTGATAGCTCTGCTTCAGGGCGGCAATGGCCGCATAGGTGAGCTCCGGGGCCTGCTTGTCGATGTAAGTGTGCACGTCGTTGGTGTACAGGATGGTGACCTCGGATTTTTCACCGGTCCAGCAGGCAGACGCAGCCGGGGCCCCGACGGCCATGGCGGCGGCAGCGGTAGTGACACCGGCGGCCTTCAGGAAATTGCGGCGGGAGATAAGATGTTTCACAGGAAAACGACCTCCTCTTTTTCTGGCATTTGATGGGGCAGGCTCTCCCCTGCCCCTGACTGGTTCAAGCATAACACAGAACCGCGCCAAGAGCAAGACAAAACATGCCGTTTTGTTCAATTTTTCTTCCCATATCAGCCGTTTTTCTTGCATTGTGCATCATCGCCGTACAAAAAAGAGAACGCCCCTGCAGCCGTCTCAGCATGCAGGGGCGTTCCCATCCGTTTAAAAAGGCCGGAGAAAGGGGGTCTTAAATGGCGTTGTATTCCTTGAGGATCTTCTCAAGGTCGGTGCCCTCGATTTTCTTCAAAGCTTCCTTCAGGGCCAGACGCGGGATGAGCGGCAGGTCCATGTCGGTGATCTTCTTGCCGTCGCGCAGCTTGACCGTTGCATTCAGCAGGTCACGCACGTCGTAGGTGCTGCCCCAGACCTCGGGCACACCGCGGTCCACGTTCAGCAGGGTGTACACGGCCTCCATACCGGTGCGCATGGAGTACTCGGTGGTGAAAATGGTATCGCGCTTGGTCTCCGCAAACTGGCCCAGGAAGGCAAAGTTCACAGCGCCCTCCGGCACGATGTCGGGGCGGTCGCCCATGGCACGGGGCATGAAGAAAGCGTCAATATAGGGCATCATCACCGGCACGGTGTTGGCGCTGTGCTCTGCCAGCTCTTCGATCTGGTCGGTGGGCACGCCGATGTGGTACAGCCACTCCATGCAGATCTCCTTGCCGGTGCAGTCGCGCATGGGCTTTTTGACATAATCGCCGGGCTTGTCGCTGAACAGGCCGTAGACCCAGACACACAGCTGATCCTTGGGTTGATCGCGGAACTGCTGCTGACGGTTCAGCGTCCAGCTGAGCAGCCAGCTGGAGTCCTTGACCGTAACGATGCCGCCGGTGACGGTGTGACCGCTGAAGGGATCGCGCTTGCAGATCTTCTGGATATACTGCGGGATCTTGTCATCCAGGGTGGTGATGGTGGCGCTCTCCCAGTTGGACAGCTCCGGATCCGAGCAGAACTTTTCGGGGTGGCCGAAGGACGGGTCCTGTGCGGCGATCTTCTTCCACAGATCCCAGCCGTTGCCCGGCTTGATGGTGGGGTCGAAACCGGCTGCCTTGTCCTGGGCACCCACGGTGCAGCTCTCGACGCAGCCGCCGTTGGTGATGAACAGCAGATCGTTCTCGGTCAGGTCGATGTTGGACACCTCGCCTGCGTGCTCCACGGTGACCGAGCTTGCCATCTTGCGGCTGCCCTGAATGTCGAACTTGACGTCCGTGACCTTGGTGTCGTAGTGGAACTGCACGCCAAAGCCCTTCAGGTACTCGATCATGGGCAGGATGATGGACTCATACTGGTTGTAGCGGGTGAAGCGCAGGGCGGTAAAGTCCGGCAGGCCGCCGATGTGGTGGATATAGCGCTTGATATACAGCTTCATTTCCAGTGCGCTGTGCCAGTTCTCAAAGGCGAACATGGTGCGCCAGTACAGCCAGAAGTTGGAATTCAGCACCTCATCGTCAAAGAAGTCGGTGATCTTCTTGTCCTGCAGCTGCTCGTCCGGGGTGAAGAACAGCTTCATGATCTCCATAGCGCCCTTGTCGGACAGGCCGAACTTGCCGTCGGTGTGGGCGTCCTTGCCCTGCTCCACGGTAGCACGGCAAAGGGAGAAGTTGGGGTCCTCCTTGTTCAGCCAGTAATACTCATCCAGCACGCTGGCACCCTCGGTCTCCAGCGAAGGGATGGAGTGCAGCAGGTCCCACATGACCTCAAAATGGTTGTCCATCTCACGACCGCCGCGCATGACGTAGCCGATGCTGTACTTGTAGCCGTCGCAGGCACCGCCGGGCAGGGCCTCCTTCTCGAACACATGGACATGCTCGCCCTTCATCTGGCCGTCACGCACCAGATAGCAGGCTGCGGTCAGGGCTGCCAGGCCGGAACCGACGATATATGCGGATTTATGATCAACGCCCTCCGGCTTTTTGGGACGTGCAAATGCTTCGTAGTTGCCACTGGAATAGTACATGGAAAAGCCTCCTTGCTTCGCTTTTTTCTTTCTTACAGCAGTTCAATGCTGCTCTCTATGGCAACAGTATACCCTGCCTTGGCCCGCAGAACAACAAACAAACTCTGCCCCATGTATAAAATTTAGACAACTGTCCCGTTTTGTTGGAAATGCGTACAAATTGTGACAAAAAAGCGGAATGACCGCTGTCATTCCGCTTTTGCAGGCGTTTGTTTTATTTTGCGGTAGGCTGGGCCACCTCAAAGTCAATCTTGCCCAGATTGACGTCGGAACGCACGATGGTGATCATCATGGTATCGCCCAGGCTCCAGTTCCTGCCGGAGACGGGGTCGGACAGGCGCACACCCTCGGTGAGCATCGTGCCGGAGGGGGTCAGGCTGGAAGCCGGTACAAAGCCCTCCACGCCGTTCTCCAGTTCAATGAACAGACCGCGTTGGGTCACGCCGGAAATGCGGCCCTCGTAGCTCTCGCCCAGATGGCGGCGGGCATACTCGGCCTTGTAGCAGTCCTCGGCCTTGCGCTCGATCTGCATGGCGATGACTTCGCGCTCGCTGGCCTGCTTGCTGGCCCGCTCCGCAAAATCGGTGTAGCGCAGGATCATGGTGTCCTTGTCGGTGCCCTTGAGCTGCGCGGTCATGATGCGGTGGATGGCCAGGTCCGGATAGCGGCGGATGGGGCTGGTAAAGTGGGCATAGTCCTGCAGCACCAGACCGTAGTGACCCTTGGGCTTTTCCTCGTACAGAGCCTTGGACATGCAGCGCAGCATACCGGTGTTGATGATCTGCTCATACGGGCCGCCGCGCACGCCCTCCAGAATGGCGCTCAGCTCCTTGGGGGTGGGCACCTCCTTGGCAAAGTGGTCGTTGATGCCGCAGGCCTGCAGCAGAGCATGCAGACGCTCCAGCTTTTCGGCGTTGGGTTCCTCGTGCACGCGGTACACAAAGGGGATCTGCTTGACCCGGGCAAAGTGGGCGGCGCACTGGTTGGCCAGCAGCATGAACTCCTCGATCATGGCCTCGCTCTCGCCGGAGGTGCGCTTTTTCACATCGATGCAGTGGCCGTTCTCATCCAGAATGAGCTTGACTTCCCCGCTCTCGAAATCGATGCAGCCGCGCTCCTTGCGCAGGCGGGCGCGGTGGGCGTACAGTTCCTTCATGGCGGGCAGCTGATCCAGCACCTCGGCGTACTTGGCCTGGGTCTCGGCATCGGCAGTGCCGGCCAGCAGGGCGTTGATCTCAGAATACACGCCCTTGACCCGGCTGCAGATGATGGACTTGACGAACTTGTAGTCGGTCAGATTGCCGTCCTGATCCAGACGCATCAGGCAGGAGAACGCCAGGCGCAGCTCCTTCTCGTTCAGGGAGCAGATGCCGTTGGAAAGGCTCTTGGGCAGCATGGGCACGACCTGATCCGCATAGTAGACCGAAGTGGCGCGGTTGAAGGCTTCCTCGTTCAGCTCACTGCCGGGCTTGACGTAGTGGGAGACATCGGCGATATGAACGCCCAGCTCATAGCCGCCACCGGGGAGCCGGGTCAGGCTGACGGCATCGTCGATATCCTTGGTCTCGGCGCTGTCGATGGTGAAGATGGGCAAAGCGCGCAGATCCATGCGGCCCTTGCAGTCCTCCTCGGACACGGTCATGTCCTCGAACTTCTTGGCCTCGTCCCGCACCTTCTCGGGGAAGCGGGTGTGGATGTCCTTGGCATAGAGCAGGGCCTTGGCGCAGCGCTTGGCCTCCTCGCAGCTGCCAAAGCGCATGGAAACGCCCACGCGGTGGTCCTCCTGCCGGGTCCCGCGCTGCAGGATCTCCACAGCCACCTTGTCGCCGTCCTTCGCGCCGCCCTCGCAGTCGCGCTGGATGGTCATGGAGATGGCCGGGCAGTCATCGGGCACGAACTTCAGGCGGCCCTCGATGCGGCGGGCAGTGCCCACCATGTCGTTCTTCTGCTCGAGCACGGCAAGGATCTCGCCCTCATCGCTGCCCTCCACCCGGGGGTGGGCAAACTTTTCCACCAGAACGGAATCGCCGGGCATGGCACCGCGGGTGAAGCGGCCCGGGATGAAGATATCGCCGGATTCATCCTCCAGCATCACAAAGGCAAAGTTCTTGCCCAGCTTGACCACCTTGCAGGGCAGGGCCTTTTCGGCACGGCCGGAGCGGGCAGTGAAGAACACGCCGGACTTCTGGCAGACCACAGCGTCGTGCACCAGCTCGTCCAGAGCCTCCATCACCTTGCGGTCAGCGGAACGGTCGCCGCCGAACTTTGCCTTGAGGTCCTTGACCATACAGGGCTGGTTCTGGATGGCATGTTCAATTTTATCGCGTAATGACATATTTTTCTCCTTAACACTTTTCCGGCATTCTCCAACGGAACCCGGACAACTTCTTTCCCACGAGAGGTTGCAGACAGAAAAACAGCCCCGCCTTACACGGGGCTGTACACGGGTGCTCAGGCCAGACGGCTGGCGAACACACAGGCCAGGATAGCCACCACAAAGAACACGATGCCTGCAATGCGGGTCACCTTGGCCAGCATCTGATCCGCAGGGGTCAGGCGTGCATTGTTGGCACCGCCCACACCACCGTTGATGGCACCGGCCAGACCCTGACCGTGGGTGTGCTGCATCAGGGTGAGGAGGATGATGACGGCCGAGACGACCAGCAGGATGGCACCGCCGACGATTTCAATGACAGACATGGATGGAACGCTCCTTTTATCTTTAGTTTCATAGAGACTGCATACAAATACAAGTGTATAATAGCACAAAAGGCCGGGAAATGCAAGAAAAACCGTGGGCTACGGGGCCAGAATTTCCAGCCCTGCCGCCACCCGGGCAAAGATGGCCGCGCTGGAAAAGGCCGGCTCGGCCTGCGTGTCCTGCAGCACCACGATGGTATAGCGGGGCTGCTCTGCCGGGACAAAGCCCGCAAACCAGTAATTTTTCAGCTCAGTGCCGCCGGAAAACTGGCCGGTCTGGGCCGTGCCGGTCTTGCCTGCCGCGGTCTGGCCGGGCAGGGCGGCCTCATGGCCGGTGCCCCCGGCCACCACACCCGCCAGCAGAGCCTGCAGGGCGGCGGCGGTGCGCTTTGTGAGCACCCGCCTGCTCCGGACATGGGAAAGCGCCGTGAGGGGCGCGCCGGTGGTCTCGTCCAGAGTGGTCTCCAGCAGCAGCGGGGTGCGGCAGATCCCCCCGCAGGCAATGGTGTTCATCATGGCGGCGACCTGCAGGGGGGATGCCAGCAGCTCCCCCTGCCCGAAGCAGAAATTGGCGTAGGCCCCGCTGGACGCAAGGGCCTCCTGCTCCGGCAGGACCCCAGCCGCCGTGTGCAGGGCATCGGTGAGCGGGATCGCCTGCCCGAAGCCCAGCTTCTCTGCCATGGCGCGGACAGCATCGGCCCCCAGCGCCTGCCCCAGCCGGATGAAGTAGCCGTTGCAGCTCTTTTCCAGCGCGCCGGCCAAATCCACCTCACCATGGGGAATGCCGCCCGCACAGCGGAAGATCCGGCCATCCACCGCGCACCAGCCGGGGCAGGTGTAGACAAAGCCGCTCTCCCCTGCCTCCAGCGCCGCTGCCGCCACCACCGGCTTGAACACCGAGCCCACGGCATAGCACTGGAATGCCCGTTCCAGCAGGGGGCTGTCCGGGGCGTTCAGGCTGGCCGAAATATTTTCCGGATCATAGCCGGGGCGGCTGACGCAGGCCCGCACCTTGGCGTTGGCGGTGTCCAGCACCAGGATGCAGCCGCTCTGCATCGTCTCGTTGGCCACGGCTTCGGCGGTCTGCTGGATCTCCCGGGAAAGGGTCAGCTGCACCCCCACGGCCCCGCTGTCGGCGGGAGTGAGGACGGGCTCGGCCCGCAGCTTTCCCTGGGCGTTGACGGTGCAGAGCAGGGTATCCCCCGCCCCGCTGCCGGTGAGCAGATCATCAAAGGCGGCTTCCAGGCCGGCAGCACCATGGCCCTCGCCATCGAGATACCCCAGCAGCTGCACTGCCAGCGGAGCGGCAGAGCTTCGCCGCGCCGCTGGCCAGCAGGAAACGCCCAGCGCGGAAACATCCCGGTCCACCTCCAGCAAGAACGGGGACGCGGCGTTCCTCTTCTGGTAGAGCGCCGCCTGCCCGGCTGCATCGGTGTAGGCGAACAGGCGGGCATAGCTGCCCTCCCCGGGCACGCAGAGGGCCATCCAGCGGGTGGTCTGCCCCGTGAGGAGCTGGCCCCTGTGATCATAAAAATTGCCCCGCCGGGCGGGCAGGTGGAGGGTGACCACGCTCTGCGCCGCCGCCCGGGCCCCATAGGCCGTGTCGGAGCAGAGCCAGTACAGGCGGCAGACCACCGCCGCAAAGCAGAACAGCAAGGCCCCATACAGGGCCAGCACCCGTTTGCCGGACATGAAAACGCCCCCTTTGGCCTTTTGAAACAGTGTGGGCCAGTCAGGGGGCGTTGATGCGGTCATTCGCAGATCTTTTTCACAAGCTCTGCCGCACGGGCAGCGTCCTCGGCGGTAGCTGTTTCCGCATAGCGGGCGCGGAGATAAATTTCGCGCAGTTCGGCTTCGGCAGCGTAGTCCATGCCGGAGGCACGGCCCATGATGTCCAGGCTGGTATCTCCGCGCAGGATGGTCAGGCCGTGGGTCTCGCAGTAGTCGAGATAGGCCCGGTATTCCCGCCGGACACGGGCGTTCGGGCTAAGGAAGAGCCCCGGCCACCGACGGCGGGTGCGCAGGGAGGTCCGGCGTTTCGTCATCGGGGCAGCATCGGTCGGTTCCGCCGCGCGGCCCCGGCGCAGGATGTGCCGCACCGCTAAAATCAGCAGCACCGCCGCAAAGAGCACCGCCACTCCGGCCAGCACCCGTGGGCCGTCCATCAGCAGGCCGCTCTCCTCGCCGATGGCGTCCCGGACATCGCCCGCTCTGGATTCATACAAATCGCCCATTGCGACCTGCCGGTTTGCGAACAAGGCCAGCACCCACGCAATGGCATACCACAGCTTTTGGAACACCACGACGATGCCGTAGGCCACCACATTGTTCAACACCAGTTGCAGCACCGGCACCAGCAGCTTGAAATACACCGCTGCGGCCAGAGCTTTCGCCCCGTTCATCACGGCGCTGCGGCTGAGCAGAAAGGCCGCGCCGCTCAGCGCCGCCAGAAGCCCGCCGGATATCAGCAGGTAGGATGGCGCACTATACACCTCCGGGTCCTGCCGGGTCGTCCGAGTAAACCAGACCAGCGCAAGCGCCGCCGTGATCGCCATGGGCAAGGCTGTGGTCAGCACCGCGTCTGCGTTCCACAGCAGCATCGCCGCACCGAACAGCGGCCAGATGCGCAGCAGCCAGCGGAACCGCTCCCCCTGCTGCACTGCAGAAAGGCCGAACTCTTCCCGCACCGCCAGCAGCGTCACATAGCACACCGCCGGGAGATAGACGAGCTGATCCGCCCGTGCAGGCAGAAACGGCAGCGCCGCCGCACTGGCCAGCGCCAGCACGGTGCGCAGGGCGGGATTTCCCCGGAAACAGGCCGCCGCCGCAAAACAGACAGCGGGCCAGAGAAGCACCCAAATTGTGGGATGCCCGCCGAAGCCTGCCGCAAAAAAGCCTGCAAAGGCGTAGTAGAACGCGAGGTCGCCCAGGATGCGGAGTCCATGTAGTGCTATCATACCGGTCCCTCCTCTCCGCGTTGTTGCACACATTCCGGCGTGAGGACCAACAACCGGACCCCTGGCATCGGGTTCAGGCAGGCGCGGGCCTCTGCTTCCGGCTCTGTGGTCAGGAAGATGCAGCTCGTCTGCTCCTGCGCGTGATAATACCGGGCGCAGAACTCCCGGCAGGGCTGGGCGGTCTGTCCGGTGGCGCGGCCCAGCATTTCCAGCATGCGGCGGAAATGTTCTGGTCCGTACCCCTGCGGCACTTCCAGCGGCTTTTTCCACTCGTCGCCCGCCGTCACGGTCGCGTTCATCAGCAGGTCGAACGTTGCATTCAGCGCAAAGCTGTAGGACACCGCCTTTTCTTCCAGCATCCGGCAGACCGTCCGGGCCATGGAGTAGCACCGCTCCACCCGCTCCGGCTGGGTATAGCGCGACGAATCCGCATGGACCAGCACCACGACCCGTGGTTCGGTCGTGTAATCAAACTTTTTCACCATCAAGCCCCGCCCACGGACGCTCTGCTTCCAGGAGATGGCCCGCATCGGGTCGCCGCTGGTGTACTCGCGATAGCCTGCCGTCAGGATGGGGTCTTCGTAGAGGTAGCGGTTCACCGAGATGCCGCCCAGAAAGCCGCCCATCAGGCCGTCCAGTTCCGGCAGGTCGCATTTCCTGGGTGGAACGACGAGCTCATGGAAGCCCCGCTCTGTGCGGGATTGCGTCTTCAGGCCCAGCAGGTCGCCGCCGATCAGCTGTAGCGGCTCCAATACATAGCGGCCCCGCTGCCCGACGCGGACCGCGACTTTGAACGAAGCCTCCTGCTGCGGACGCAGCCAGGCCGTGCACCGCACAGTGTGCCCCTGCCCGGCGCAGTCTCTGGTCAGGTGGTCCATGCTGCACGGGGTGAGCTCCCGCCCCAGATGGAGCCGCAGGGCTGCAAAGGACTTCCAGTGGGGGCCGCTGTTCCGTACGGTCAGCCGCAGGTTCACCGGCTGGTCCGCCTCGGCAAGGAAGTCCTCCGTTTCCAGCAGCCCCTGCAAATCGTCCAGACTGTGGACACAAGACTCCTGTTCCAGCCAGAAGAGTAGCCCCGCCAGCACCAGCGCAAATACGACCGCCGCCATCAGTGGTTCTCCAGCGGAACTTCAACATCGGATAGCAGCTTCCGCAGCCGCTGGGTTGCAGCTTCCGCGTTCATGCTGCCGCCCAGGACCACACGATGGCAGAGCACCGCCGGGGCCAGCCCCTTGACGTCCTCCGGAACAACGTAGTCCCGGCCCTGCAGAGCCGCATAGGCCTGCGCTGCCTGATACAGCGCCAGCGCACCACGGGTGGACACCCCGCTCACGAAACCGCCCTGCATGCGGGTGGCCTCCACGATGTCCATCAGGTAGTTCTTCACATCGTCGGAGACCTTCACCTCACGGTAAGCCGTGCGGACATAGGCCGTTTCCTCCGGCGTGACCACCGGGTTCAACTGGCTGAGCACCGCCTGCGCCGACGGGCGGGACAGCACTTCCATCTCCTGCTCCCGGTTCATGTACCCCAGTGACAACCGCATGAAAAAGCGGTCCATCTGGGCATCCGGCAGCGGGAAAGTGCCAAAGGATTCCAGCGGGTTCTGGGTCGCCAGCACCATGAACGGCTCCGCCAGGCGGCTCGTCACGCCGTCCACCGTGATCTGCTTTTCCTCCATGGCTTCCAGCAAGGCCGACTGGGTGCGTGGCGTGGCGCGGTTGATCTCATCCGCCAGCACAAAGTTGGTGAAGAGCGGGCCGGGCCGGAACTCGAACTCGCCGGTCTTCTGGTTGTAGAAGTTGATGCCCGTCAGGTCCGACGGGAGCAGGTCGGGCGTGAACTGTACCCGCCGGAAATCCCCGCCCACAGTCCGGGCAAAAGCGCGCAGAAGCATGGTCTTGCCGGTGCCGGGCTTGTCTTCCAGCAGGACATGGCCTCCGCACAAGAAGCTGACGAGGACTTTTTCAATGATGTCGTCCTTGCCCACGATGACCCTGGCACAGTTGGTGACGACCTTGTCCCGATAGGCGGTAAAAGCTGTTCGTTCCATAACGATACCCCTCTTTATTTTGATGAAACAGGTCTATTATATCACATTTTGCATCAGAGGGGCAGTGATTTGAAAAAAAAGGAGGCGGAGCCTCCCACATGGGAAACTCCGCCTCCTGCGGTGTATGAATCTGATTGCGCGCGAAGCGGCTTAGTACATGCCGCC
>ERZ840371.2383-NODE-2383-length-17105-cov-2.685572_pt1 | contig 17105 bp, 10 predicted proteins | sample MGYA00519937_ERZ840371 | MGnify/ENA primary metagenome ERZ840371 (study PRJEB31850, sample SAMEA3708873) | human gut metagenome | biome: human gut; feature: human-associated habitat; material: faeces | place: China | collected 2014 ... | reverse complement strand
ATCGGATTTATAGCTATTGTTTTCTCAAAGTCATGCGCACCTCCGACTTGTGGGAGAGTACACAGGCACACGATAAAACGCACTTTTCCGCGTCGATCACCAAGTGTCTCTGGCACACGGCGTGCCGGGAAAACGGCTGTCCGGAGCTGTGTCCGCTGTTTTGCGACGTGGATGATGTGACCTACGGCGGACTGCACAAGCTCGGCTTTTCGCGCACAAAAACGCTGGGCTGCGGCGGTGACTGCTGCGATTTTCGGTTTTTCAAAAGGTAGGCGAGCAGACGGAGGAGCGGACTTCGGCAGGATTTTCGGTGCAGCGGCGGAATCCATGCTGTCAGCTCCATCGCCTACGCAGTGCGGCCGCAGATGGTTTTGAGTCGGATTCCTCTTCCATACCTTGCGATTTCCCTGGTTAAATGATACAATCAAACCACAAGGTTTCATTCCATCAAACGGATTCCGAAGGGGAGCCATCCCTTATCACATAAAGGAGTATCAGTGCATGAACCCAGTTTTTGTTATCGGACACCGCAATCCGGATACGGATTCCATTTGCTCTGCAATCTGCTACGCGCACCTCAAGCGCAGGCTGACCGGCGGAGAATACATAGCCTGCCGCGCGGGTCACGTCAATGCGGAGACCAAATTTGTGCTCGAACGCTTCGGCGTGGAGCCGCCGCGCTACATCAAGTCGTTTGAGCCGCGCCTGAGCGATGTGCAGTACCGCGAGGTGCCGGGCATCAGCGAGGAGCTGTCGCTGCACCGTGCATGGGATTACATGAACGAAAATGATATTCAGACGCTGGCCGTTGTCGATGAGGATCGCCATCTGAAGGGTCTGCTGACGCTGGGCGACATCGCGCGCTTCTACATCGAGGATCAGGACGCCAATGCGTTGGCGGAGGCCAAGACCAGCTATCGGAATCTGGTCGATGTGCTTGACGGCACGCTCGAGGTTGGCGACATTGACCAGCGGTTTGAGCAGGGCAGTGTGGTCGTTGCGGCGGCTAATCCGGATGTGCTCGAGGACTACATCGGCAAAAATGATATGGTCATTCTCGGCAACCGTTACGAAAGCCAGCTGTGCGCCATTGAGATGAGCGCTGGCTGCATGGTCATCGGTCTCGGCTCCAAGGTTTCGCGCACCATCCGAAAGCTGGCCTCGGAAAACGGCGTTTCCATCATCGCCACCCCGTATGATACCTACACCTGTGTCAAGGTTATCGGTCAGGCGGTTCCGGTGCGGCATGTGATGCGGAAAAAGGGTCTTATCACCTTCGAGCCGGAGGAAACGGTTGAGGATGTAAAGCGCACGGTTTCCAAAAAGCGCATCCGCTACTATCCGCTGCTCGACGAGCAGGGCCGCTACATCGGCATGTTCTCGCAGCGCAATCTGCTCGATCTGGAGCGGCCGAACGTCATCCTTGTCGATCACAATGAGCGCGATCAGGCCGCCGAGGGCATCCGCTCGACCAACATCATCGAGATCATCGACCATCACCGCATCGACTCGGTCGAGACGAGCGGGCCGATCTATTTCCGCAATCAGCCGCTCGGCTGCACCGCGACCATCATCACGCAGATGTACCATGAGCACAACGTGGAGATCGAGCCGAAAATCGCGGGTCTGCTGTGCTCGGCAATCCTGTCGGACACGCTGATGTTCCGCTCGCCGACGTGTACGCCGCTTGACCGCATGGCTGCAGAAGAGCTGGCGAAAATCGCCGGTCTGGACATCAAGCAGTATGCAACAGAAATGTTCCGTTCCAGCTCGCGTTTGCTCGATCGCTCGATGGATGAGCTGCTCCACATGGATTTCAAGTATTTCCAGGCGCAGAATCAGAAGATTGCGATTTCGCAGGTGACGAGTGTCAGTGAGAACGAGCTGTCCGGCATCCGTGATAAAATGCTCGAGTACATGGAAAGCTGCTTGGCATCGAGCGGTCTGTCCATGCTGTTCGCTATGCTGACCAACATTATCGAGGAAAAGACAGAGCTGCTCTACGTCGGCAAGGGCGCGCAGCAGCTGGTTCGTGCGGCCTTCAAGACTGACTGCGGCGAGCATTCGGTCGTCCTGCCCGGCGTCGTCAGCCGGAAGAAGCAGATGGTGGCGCCGCTTGTCAGAGCCATGGAGCACGACGAGGAAATTGAGTAAGATTTGCAGAGTAAAAGCGGAAGAAACCTTGGTTTCTTCCGCTTTTTGTATTTAATTTAGCTTTTTCAGCTGCTCAGAGATGGTTCGTTTCATCGTCTCGGCGTCAAGCGGCTTAGACAGATGCGCGTTCATGCCTGCGGCGAGACACTTCTCGAGGTCCTCCTTGAAGACGTTGGCGGTCATGGCGATAATCGGAATGGTTTTCGCGTCCGGCCGGTCGAGTGCCCGGATAGCTTTTGCAGCCTCCAGACCGTCCATCTCGGGCATCATCACGTCCATGAGAATGGCATCAAAGCTGCCCGGCTCGGAGCCCCGGAAGGCTGCAAGCGCCTGCCTGCCGTTCTGCACCGGCACGGTCTGCACACCGCTGTCGTGCAGTAGGAAGATCGCAATCTCCATGTTGAGCTCGTTATCCTCGGCAACGAGCAGCCGCGTGCCGGCAATATCTGATTGTGTCTGCGGCGAAGCTGCTGCTGCGGTCGCGTCACGGTCGAGTTCAAAAGGCAGTACGACGATAAACCGGCTGCCTTCGCCGAGTTTGCTCTCCACCGAAATGGTGCCGCCCATTTGCTCGACGAGCTGCTGCACGATAGACATGCCGAGTCCGGTGCCCATATAGCTTGAGCGGGAGGACTCGTCCGCCTGCTCAAACGGCTTGAACAGATGGTTTTTGATGAAATCTTCGGACATGCCCAGACCGGTGTCCTCGATGATGAATTGACAGGTGATCTTCTTGTCCGTCCGTTCGAGCATGTGCATCTGCATGTGGATGGACCCGCCGGGCTTGTTGTATTTCACGCAGTTGGTGAACAGATTCATCAGGATTTTTTTCAGATGCAGCGCACTGCTGCGGACGTAAATGCCGGAAAAATCATCATGCTCACCGGTGACGGTAAGACCGGCGGCTTCCGCCTGAAACAGCACCGAATTGGTAATGCTGCCGCAGACTTCATCCAGATTCATGGATTCGCGCCGCAGAACGACGGTGCCGTTTTCCAGCTGAGCCATATCCAGCACATCGTTCACCAGAGACAGCAGCAGCTGAGAGGACAGCTCGACTTTATGCAGACAGTCGCGCACGCGCGCGTGGTCGTCCTCATTTTTTCGGATGATAGTCAGCATGCCGATGATGCCGTTGATGGGTGTGCGGATATCGTGCGACATGTTGTTCAGGAACGTTGTTTTGGCGGCGTTGGCGGCGTTGGCCTGTACGAGCGCCTCCTGCAGCTCTGTCTGGCTCTGCTGCAGCTTGAGGTTCAGCTCCTGCGCCTGTTTGGCGGACTGCCGGGCCTTGCGGAACAGACCGAACAGCAGCAGAGAGAGCAGGATGAACACAGCAGAGGCTGTGGTCAGATTGTCCTTGACAAAGTCCGCAGCGGTGACCTTTTCGGGCGCACTGTCGTACATGGCGAGTGCACCGGTCAGCAGGGAAGAAGGCATGGTTTTGAGCGTTTTGTTCAGGATGGACAGCAAAACCGTATCGCCCTGCCGTACGGCGAACGAGGTCTTGCTCGGCTGTGTGAGGAACACGCGGTACAGCTTTTTGTCCTTCATATAGCGCGGCAGCTGACCGGCACGCGTTACATAGCAGTCCGCACTGCCGGTCCGCATGGCTTTGATCGCGTCATTAGCCGAAGGGTATTCGAGGATTGTCCACTTGGGGTAATTATAGGAAAGGTACTGCTTGAGCGAAAAATCGTTCCCGGGGATGGCAGCGGTGTTTGGCTCAAGCTCATTAAAATAGTTCTTCGTGGTAAGCGCCGCCTGACTGAAACTCAAGACGGTGTTCGACAGTGCAAGACCGTTCTCTGCGGCGGCACTCGGGTTCTGGCTGGTGTGAAAAATCAGGTCGATCTCATCGTTCTGCAGTGCCTGCAGCTGCTCAAGCTGCGTGTCAAAGCCGTGCAGGTCGAAATGCAAGGCGTTATCCCCCAGACAATTCGTCGCATATATGACATAATCCGTGAGAACACCGGCAACATCACCGGTTTGGATATCAAAGGTGCTGATACCGGTGTCATGATTCAGAAAACCGATGCGGATGGCGCCATGCTGCCGGAGCCAGTCCTGCTCCTCGGTCGAGAGGAGCTCGACCGACTGGGCAGACAGATAGCGCTGATACAGATCATCCTGATAGAACGGCTTGTCGTGTGCAATACGGCGCATGGCATTATCGAGCGCTTCTTTGAGGTCGGGACGGCTTTTGCTGATCACGAAGTAAATATCTGAGCTGCCGAACGAGGTGATCGCGGACAGGCTGTATTCCTGCCACTGGGGGCTCTCGACCGAGATAAAACCGTCGATTTCGCGGCTGGCGATCTTGGCGGCTGCGTCCTCGTCGCTGGTGATGGTCACATGCTCGGTGTGCAGACCGTGGCGCGTCTCCCATTCGCAGAACTGCGTGGTCGCGATACTTTCGGACAGCATGCCAATGCGCTTGCCGTTCAGGGTGGTCAAATCGGATACGGAAATGTTGGCAGCGGCGAGATTTGCATACAGGTAATATTTTTCCTCGCCCATCGGCAGATCGGAAAACAGCATGGTCTGGGCACGGCCCTCGGCGTAGGATACGCTGGCCATCAGGTCGATTTCGCCCTTTTGCAGCATGTTCAGTGAATCCGGCCAGTTTGCTTCGATGTAATGATAGGTCCAGCCGGTATATGCGGCGACGGACTGCTGATATTCGTAGCCGTAGCCGCTGCGTTCGCCGTTTTCGCAGGTGATGTTGTAGGCGGAATCCGGATACCATGCAACGCGCACGACAGAGGAATCCTGCACAGCGGCGGCTGTGCCCTGCAGCAGCGGCATAAGCAGGCAGAGGCACAGCAGCAGACAGCCGTACCGTTTCAGTCTGGTTGTAATTCTGTTCATATGCCCCTCCGTAAGCCGGAATGCGTCCGGCTTTTCTCTGTAAAAGGAAAAAGATGCACTGCTACATCGGTAATGCATCTGTGCATCTCAAACGAGGCAGTTGGCTGCCATTTTACAGGCCCTGTGAAGCTGGCTTCGCAGTCATTGCGAAAGCGGCTTCTTAGCTTTGCGTCGCAGGCTTTCGCCTGGTTTGCTGAATATTTATTTGTTTATTATAGGTGAAGAATGACAGAGTTGCAAGAGAAAGACGCAAAATCGACCGCAATTTCAATAGGATGAGGTATTAAAAATTGTTTGATTGATATACAGAACAGAGGGAACCAAATTGCACGGCATCTCGTCTAATCAAGTAACAAGAGAAAATACAGCGGCCGTGCGCCGCACCGCTCAAGAAACGAGGTGTCTGTTATGAAAAAACGACTGTTCCCCCTGTTCCTTGCACTTTTGCTGCTGCTTTCCGCCTGCGGAGCAGGCGTCGGCAATTCGGCATCGGCGGCAGCCGGTGACAGCGGCAGTATGCCGGATGCCGCGAACGGCTGGACCGAGGATGCGTCGGCAGATACCGCTGAGAGCGGTGCGGACTTTTCTGCGGTGAGAAAGAATGCCAAGCTGATTTTGAACGCCAATCTGACGCTCGAAACGCAGGATTTCGACAAAGCCTCTGCAGATATTGAGAAAATGGCAGCGGATGCAGGCGGCTATCTTGAATCGAGCAGTCTTTCCGGCGATGCAGGCAGTCGGCATGCAAGCTATGTCCTGCGTATTCCGCAGGAGAAGTTTGAGGCGTTTTACGAGCAGCTCGGCAGCAGCGTTCATGTGGTGTACAGCTCGCGTTCGAGCGAGGACGTGACCGAGCAGTATACCGATATCGAAACCCGTCTGGCAACGCTGACCACCAAGCACGAGCGGCTGCTGGCGCTGCTCGATCAGGCGGACAAGATGGAGGATATCATCTCGCTCGAGAACGCGCTGGCCGACTGTGAATACGAGATCGACTCGCTGACCGGCTCCAAGCGGCATTACGATGATCTGGTTGGATTTTCGACCTTCTATGTGGATCTGGAAGAGGTGCAGACGCTAACCGCAACGCCTGAGGGCAGCGGCTTCGGCGCACAGCTTGCGCAGGCGGCTAAGACTGGAACACGCGGTCTGGTTGACGCGGTTCGAGCGCTCATCGTCGGTGCGGTGATGTTCTGGCCGGTGATCCTGCTGGCTGCTGCCGGAGGCAGCGCTGTTGCGGTCCTGCGCCGTCGGCGCAGGAAGGTGCGCGAAGCCGAGCAGATGGAGATTCCGACAGAAAAAGAAGAACGGTAATACAGGTGCAAAAGGAGCGCAGATGTTTGCAATCTGCGCTCCTTTTGTCGATTTTACTGCGGCTATGATATACTGATTATGCTGCCACTCCCCATATCGGCAGGAAAGGGGGTGCGCGTCTTGCATATTTTCTTATCTTTTTACTTTCTGTTGCGGCAAGTGTAGTTGCTTACTATATTTGCAAATGGCTGGACGGAAAGCGGTAACTGGCAGTGCGCCTCAGGTTTAAGTCGCCTGTTTCTAATGGAATAGAAAAGCCCCGGTGCTGGAACACCGGGGCTTTTCGCGTGCACGATGTGCACTTTTGTCTTTCCTTGTGTAATCATATTATACCGCATATCAACAGCCAATGCAAGTAGATCCGACTGCGCCGGAAGATATTTCTCTGTCTAAGTGAGGGAATATGCATAATATCATGGGCGCTTATTTGGATAGTTTTTATACTATGGTTAAATACATTTGGCTCATTCCTCCAAAGTGTGATATGATTAAATCATTCAGGAGAGAACAAGAAACGGAGAGAAAACCATGAAGCGATGGAAAGGGGCGGCATTGCTGCTGCTCTGCACAGTTGTGCTGCTGCGGCTGCTGCAGGGATTGGCACAGCCGGAAAAAGAGAATGCCCATGTGCCGGTGCTCGGCATTGTCACCACGGCGGCAGAGGATGACCGGCGCGAAGCGCAGTCCGAAGCGCTTGTACATGCGGCGGAGGAACATGGCTTCAAAGTGCTGGAAATGCCGGTCGAGCGCACGCAGGAGGCACAGATTGAAGCCGTGCGTGCGCTGATCGTGTATCAGGTGGACGCAATCGCATTTACGCCGCTGGTGGAAAGCGGCTGGGACAACGTGCTGCGCGAAGCAAAATCTGCCTCCGTGCCGCTGCTGTCGATAGACCGCGCGATACGCGGCGTAGATGATGTGCCGCTGCAGCATATAGGATTTGATTATGCGTCGCTCGCCGAGCAGGCGGCGGATGCGCTTCTGCAGCAGCGCATGCCGCGGGACGGTGTACTGGAGCTTTACGGCACGGTAAATGCTTCGGACGCAAGAGAGATTGCACGCGGCTGCCGCGCGTCTCTGGAGGAACACGGGTTGACCGTAACCTACAGCCTGTGCGGCGACGGCATGCGCTCGCGCGGCTGCGAAATACTGGAGGAGATGGAGGACCATCTGGACGAAATCGGCTACATTTTCGCCCAGAATGACGCCATGGCGCTCGGTGCAGTGGATTATCTGCACAGCCACGGCCGTAAACCGGGCAAGGATGTGCTGATTTGTGCGTTTGGCGGTGGTGCGGAGCTGCGCGCGCTGCAGAAAAAAGGGGAGGTTGCCGTAATCGGCGCACTGGATGATACGCAGCTGGCTGAACTGACCGCAGACGCAGCCCAGCAGATTGCGAAGGCACCGTGGAAGCCCTATATCGCTCTGGCGGACACCGCCGTGCTGACGGAGGAGGGAACAGCCGATGCGTAAATCCCATCACAGCCTGCACGGCTTGCTGCGGCGGTCGCTGCTGCGCAGTGTGGTCTGCATGATTTTACCGGTGTGCGTGCTGGCCGGTCTGCTGGTTGTGCTGACACAGCGCTATGGCGCGGATATTGCATTGACGACCCGTGCCTCCGAGGTTCGTACTGTGCTGGTGCAGGACCTGCCGGATGAGGTGTGGAACGTGGTTTCCGGCCGTATTTCCTTCGAGGATGGACGGCAGCGGATGCTGATCGACAGCACTCTGTGGGAACTGAACGATATGCTGGACAGTGCCGGAGAGGACGAGGCACAGTATCTCAATGCGGCACTGCGCGCCATCCGCACAATCGACAGCTACGTTGATCAGCTGGAAACGCAGATGGACGCCGGTGCCGCAGTCAGCCGCAACGAATCGCTGTACCGCGAGATTCACAGCGTCGGCCATCTGGCGGGCAGCATGCTTGACCGCTATATCGAGAATGAGATCGCCCGCATGGGCCGTTTCAACGCCCGCATTCAGCACGGACTGGGTGCGGCAGCGCTTGCACTCATTGCGCTGGTCGGCGTGATGATCTGGCTGACTATTCGGGCATCCGACAATCTGGAAGGTGCGATCGGCACGTCTTTGCGGCAACTGGAGCAGTTTGCCAACCGCATTGCCGCAGGTGAGCTGACCGAGCGCGTCCCGCCGACCGAGATCGACGAGCTGCATCTGCTGACACGCGATCTCAATACAATGGCGGAGCAGCTGGGTGCGCTCATTCATGAGCGGGTCGAGCAGGAAAAGACCATCAAAAAAGCTGAACTGCGGGCGCTGCAGGCGCAGATTACGCCGCATTTCATGTACAATACGCTGGAAACCATCGTCTGGCTGGCCGAAGAGGGCCGCAACAGCGAGGTCGTCGAGATGACGATGGCGTTCACCGGCTTTCTGCGCATCTCGCTCAGCCGCGGCGCGGATTACATTACGGTCGAGCGCGAGGAACAGCACGTTGCAAACTATCTGCAGATTCAGTCGGTGCGGTACGGCAGCATCATGCGGTATACGATTGATATTGATCCGGCGCTGCACGAGCGGTATATGCTGAAAATCGTGCTGCAGCCGCTGGTTGAAAACGCGATTTATCACGGTATTAAGCGCAGGCGCGGCAGAGGACAGATTACCGTGACCGGCCGCAGGCAGGCAGGCGGCATGTACTTCGCCGTGGAGGACAACGGCATGGGCATGACACCCGAGCGTCTTGCCGAGGTACGGACCTCGCTGCAGAATGGCGCACCACTTGACCCGGACGGCAAGGGCGGCTACGGTCTGCGCAATGTGGAACAGCGTCTGCGGCTGTATTACGGCTGCGGACTGACGATCGAGAGTGAATACCGGCACGGCACACGCATCAGCTTCACCGTACCGGACGAACAGGAGGGGAAAACGCTATGATGCGTGTATTTATTGCGGATGATGAGGAGATCATCCGGGATGGCATCCGCAACTGCATTGAAAAGGAGCAGGGACGCTTTCTATTTGCAGGTGAGGCGCCGGACGGCGAAATGGCACTGCCTATGCTGATGGAAATGAAGCCGGATGTGCTCATTACGGACATCCGCATGCCGTTTATGGATGGTCTGGAGCTGGCAAAGGTTGTGCGGCGCACCATGCCGTGGCTGCGTATTGTGTTCCTCAGCGGACACGATGAATTTGAGTATGCACAGAAGGCGGTTTCGCTGCACGCGGATGCGTATCTGCTCAAGCCGGTCAGCTCGGCGCAGCTGCTCGAAACGCTCGGACAGGTTGCCGAGCAGATTGAGCAGGAGCAGCAGCAGCTTCGCTCGGAAGGTGCGAACAGCCGCAGCGAACACGAGGAGGACGTGCTGCGTGAGCATTTTCTCAACGACCTGCTCTCGGGCAGCGTGCCGACTGCGGAGGCGGCTGTACAGGGAGAACGCTGGGGGCTGCTGCTGACAGCAAAGCAGTATCTGGTGTGCATCGTGCGTCTGCCGGAAAATGCCGTGCAGGAGCAGGTGCGCGCGCTGACCGAGCGTTTGTGCGGCGAGGAAAGCGAGGTCTGCGCCTTTTTCCGCGGCAGCCGCCGGCTGGTGCTCCTGCTGCGCGGAGAGACCGAGGAAGCTGTGCGCGAAACCGCCTATGAGTTCTGTCAGAACCTGCGGCACGAGCTTTGTCAGGTGCTGAGCTGGAACGCGCTTTGCGCGATCGGCGCACCGGTCTCCCGTGTCAGCGCCCTGCCGGAAAGCTACCGCACAGCGAAGGATACACTGTTGCAGGCCTCCGCATGTGCGGAGGACGGCGTATTCGGCAGCACGGACTTTGCCGGTGTGCAGCACGAGTTCGATTTCTCGGCGGGCGGCTCGCTGGCGGACAAGCTGCGGCATGCCGCCCCCGAGGACGTGCCGCGTATTGTCGAGGGCTACTTCGGTGGCTCTGCGGCGCAGGACGTGCAGAGCGTGCTGTACCGATATTATCTGCTGATGAACCTGCTCGTCACGGCCTCTCAGCTGGCTGATGAGGTGCAGGCAGGCAGCATTCCGCCTCCGGAGGATCCGCAGGCGGTGCTCGGTCAGGCGGCGACGCTCGAGGGCACAAAGGCCTGTGCCGCCGAGGTGCTCGGCCGCATGACTCGTCTGTGTTATCGCCATCAGAATGTGCGATACAGCGCGGAGATCAGCCGTGCAAAGGAGTTTATCCGCGAAAATTATGCGGACAGCGGTATTTCGCTGCACATGGTGGCGGCAGAGGTCGGGTTCAGTCCGAACCATTTTTCCACCGTGTTTTCGCAGGAGACCGGTCAGACCTTTGTCGAATATCTGACCGCTGTCCGTATCGAGGCGGCAAAGCATCTGCTGACCAAGGGCAACAGCCGTATGAGCGATATTGCGTTTGACGTCGGTTATCAGGATTCGCACTATTTCAGCTATCTGTTCAAAAAGCACGTCGGCGTTTCGCCGCGCGAGTACCGCAGCCGGTCGGAAGAAGGGTAAAATAATATCGTAAGAAATTCACCGTTCAGGAACGGCCTTCTTGAATGGTAAAATTTTATCGGATGATGGACGGTAGAGCGAAGCCGCTTAAACTGTTATAGTATAGGGGCAGAGAAAAGCTGCCCGCCTTTTGTATCGAGGTGGAAGCTATGAAAAGAATATGTTTTCTTCCTGTTGTTCTGCTGCTGACCGGACTGCTCTGCGGCTGTACGGGTCAGCAGCAGAACGATCCCTCACCGCAGGAGCACAATCATGCGATGGAGGAGGGGACAGAAACACCGAAATATGACCATCTTACCGTTTACAGTCCGCTGCCGGAGTCGGAAACGCTGCTGTACTGCAGTGCCTTCCGCAAGGATACCGGCATTACCGTGGACTGTATTCATCTTCCTGCCGGAGAAATGACCGCGCGGCTCGAGCAGGAGCGGGACAACCCGCAGGCTTCTGTGCTGCTGGGCGGATCGGCGGATAACTATATTCAGCTGCGAGAGGCCGGTCTGCTGGAGGCGTATCAAAGTCCCGAGCTGACCGATGTGCCCGAAGCCTATCAGGATGAGCAGGGCGTGTGGAATCCGATCTACATCGGCACGCTGTGTTTCGCCTGCAACACCGACTGGTTTGCACGGACAGGAACGCCGATGCCGACCTGCTGGGACGATCTGCTGTCGCCTGCACTGGCAGGGCAGATTGTGATGGCAACTCCGAAAAGCTCGGGTACCTCGTATACCACGCTGGCAACGCTTGTGCAGATGCGCGGCGAGGACAAGGCATGGAAGTATCTCAAAAAGTTAGATCAGAATGTTGGAGCATATTATACTGCATCGAGTACAGAACTGGTTAAACAGGTTAGCACCGGCGATTATGCTGTTACGATCGTGTTTTATCACGATGGCCGCCGTGCGGTATTGGATGGCTATCCCATTGAGGTGCGCAGTCCGGCAGACGGCACCGGCTATGAGATCGGCGCGTGCGCGCTTGTGCGCAATGCACCTGCAGGAGAACGCGAAAATGCATGTACTTTTCTTGATTGGATGACTTCGGCACGCGGACAGGAGTGCTACATCGAAGCCAAAAGCTGTCGCCTTCCGGCAAACAGCACCGCCCGTGCAGCAGATGGACTGCCGTCGTTGGATGAGGTCAAGCTCATCACCTATGATTTGGAGTGGGCAGGCAAGAACCGCACGCGGCTGATTTCGTACTTCGACACGCATATTTACAGCGCGCGAACCTTGGCTTAAAAGGTTTAACATAGACGCGGCGGTATGGCAGCAGCCGTACCGTGAAGAGAAAGGAGAAAGAAAATGGCTAAAAAATCTTCGCGTATGCGGCGGCTGCTCAGCGGTGTGCTGTCGGCCGTGATGCTGGCAACACTGGTGCCGAGCACTGCTTCCGCAATCGGAAGGACGGATACCGGCTCCTTTCTGACGGGTCCGTACCTGATGACCCCGAAAACAAACGGCATGGTTGTCGTTTGGGAACTGGATAAACCGATGAAGTCCACCATTACCTACGGTACGAGCGATGCGGACAAGAAAACGCTCGAGGTTCCGGTAGAGGAGGGCGAAAAGTTTAAGGGTGAGAGCATGCACATGTATCGTGCCCGCCTGACCGATCTGACTCCGGGTACGACCTATACCTACAAGGTTGAGACCGAGGACGGACAGACTGTGGAGGGTCACTTCCGCACGCTGCCCGAAAACTCGGATGAGATCCGCTTTGTGGTTGTCAGCGACAGCCATCGCTTTGAAACGGCAACCAAGGTTTCCGACGTGATCGCACAGTTCGATCCGGACTTTATCCTGCATACCGGCGATATGGTAGAGGGCACCGGCTCTCAGAAGGATCAGTTCCCGTACTGGTTCCAGAATGTCGGCTCATTCCTGCACAATGTGCCGGTCATCTACAACAGCGGCAACCACGATTACGGTGTCTACTTTGATGAGTATGTCACCAAGGTGCAGAAGGAGCAGTATAAGTCCAACAAGACCGGACGCAACGTAGCATTTGACTGCGGTCCGGTGCATTTCGATATGCTGGACAGCAACCCGTGGTCCCTGTTCGAGCTGAACTCCACCGCAGGCGGCGGCGAGGCGGATGCGGAAACCAAGGCCGTTGTAAACGAGTCGCTCGACTGGCTCAAGGCCGATCTTGCAACCGACGATGCCAAGAAGGCTGACTTCCGCGTTGTTACCATGCACCATCCGTTCGAGGATGACCTGACCCGCAAGTACGTTCCTTCCATCGTGGAGAACGGCAACGTAAATATCATGTTCAGCGGCCATACCCATCTGTATTCCCGCTATGCTTCTGCTGATCCGAAGCGCGGCGCGGATACCCTGTATGTAACCCAGGGCGATGCCCGCATCGGCGACGGCAAGATCGACACCGGCAAGCCGGATCAGCGCCTGGATGCCAACTATCCCAACCTGCTTGCAACCGGCAAGGGCGATATGCTCGAAGTAACCGTCAAGGACGGTCTGCTGACCTATAAGAATCTGGGCCTGAGCAGCGACGGCGAGAAGATATTTGAGACGGTTACGCTGTCCAAGGACGGCGCCAAGCTGGCGTACAGCGATATTTCCATCACCCCGGACACCGTTCAGTCCAACGGCACTGTCACGGTATCCGCAAAGGTGACCAATGTCGGCAAGGGTCTGGCGACCGCCTCCATGTGTGTCAAGGACAACGGCACCGACCGCTGGCTGTATGAGTTCGGCAAGAGCGGCAAGGAGCGCGTTGTCGGTCTGAATCCCGGCGAGTCCGTAACGCTGAGCGCACCGCTGACGCTTTCCGCACTCGGCACGCATACCCTCAAGCTGGACAGCTACACCAAGACTGTCAATGTTACCTTCCGCAAGGCGACCTACACCTACAGCAACCTGCGCCTGCAGCTCGGCGGCGGCACAGTAAGCGAGCCGACCAGCGATGTCATCTACGCCAAGGCGGATGTGCAGAACATCGGCAATGAGGACGGCACCGCAGAGGCAGTGCTGTACATCAACGGCGCAGCCGTTACCTCGCAGAAGACTGCGCTCAAGGCAGGCGAGACCCGCACGGTTGAGTTTGCCTACAAGGCACCGGCAGGCGGCAGCTATACCGTCAAGGTCGGCAACTCGGCAGAGAAGACCGTTGCCGTGCTCGGCTCCATTCAGGGCACCCCGATCGTAAAGGATAAGTCCGGCAAGGGCAACGACGGCATCATCCGCGGCAATCCGACGCTCGTTAAGTACAACGGCGACTGGGGTCTGTCCCTGGACGGCGTGGATGACTATGTGGAAATTCCGGATAACAAGAACTATGTGGTAGATAACGGCGTTACCGGCATGGTTTGGGCAAACATCGATCGTCTGGCAACGGGCGATGAGTGGGACCACAACCCGCTGCTGATGAAGGGCGCTTCCATCAGCTACGGCACCAACTACCTGTTCCGCATGGCAGTCCGCAAGACCGGCATGGTTACCTATGGCATTGGCTTTAACAACGATAACGGCGAGTACTTCTGGAACGACGACGAGAATATGGGCGGCGGCGTTACCCTCGGCAAGTGGGTACAGTACACCGGCGGCTTTGATCGTGCAACCGGCGGCGACAGCTACGAGGATACCAAGGCAAGCGGTCACACCGATGCACCGGCTTTTGATTCTGAGATCCGCAACTGGGAAGGCAAGTCCATGTACTCCGGCTTTGCATTCCCCCGTCATCTGCTGACGGGCCGCGGCCGCGGCAAGACGCACACCATGCTGACAGGTGACATCGGTCAGCTCCGCTTCTATACCACCAAGCTGACCGCAGAGGAGAACAAGCAGATTTACGCAAATCCGACTGCAAAGGGTCCGGAAAGCGACAAGCTGGTCGTATGGCTGGATTACGCACCGGAGAATATTGTCACCAAGGGCACGCACACCACCGAGTGGCGCGCAATGACCGGCAGTGCAGCACAGTTTACCTATAACGCAGAGATCACCGGCGCGGCTTCTGCAACCGCAACCGTTGAGACCTCGGACGACGGCAAGACCGTAAAGGCTTCCCAGTCCGCAGAGCTGAAGAACGGCAAGAACACGGTTGATATTTCCGCACTGGGCAGTGCAAAGTATGTTCGCGTTACTACCGTACTGAACTCCTCTGTTGCAGAGAAGTCCACCGATATTCCGGTTATCAACGCGTACACTGTCAAGGCCGGCAATACCAATACCTGGGCAACGCTGGCAGACTGGAACGAGGGCACCTTCACCGATGCAGTAGGCTACGAATCCGATGATGTATTCAACGATTACTCTGTGGATTACGACGACTACGGCACCGTGGGCAAGAATGTCAAGGTTGTTGAGGGTACGGTAAGCACCTTCACCGACATCGCGGGCCACTGGGCAAAGGATGCCATCGAATATGTGACCGATAAGGCGCTGTTCAACGGCACGACCGCAACTACCTTCTCTCCGAACGAGGGCATGACCCGCGGCATGTTTGTCACCGTGCTTGGCCGTATGGCAGGCGCAGACATCTCCGCGTACAACACCCAGAGTCAGTTTGCCGATGTAGACAGCAAAATGTACTACAATGCATACGTCAACTGGGCAGCAGCCAACAAGATCGTTTCCGGCGTGGACGCTTCGCATTTCAATCCGAATGCGCTCATCACCCGTGAGCAGGCCGCGGTTATCATGGATAATTATCTGACCGCCACCGGCACTAAGGTAGAAGAAACCGGCAGTGCAGCTGCATTTGCCGACAGCGCAAGCATCCGCGCTTACGCGAAGGACGCTGTAACCAGAATGCAGAAGGCTGGTCTGCTGAGCGGCAAATCGGGCAACCGTTTTGACCCGCAGGGCACGGCCACCCGTGCACAGGTAGCTGTTATCATGCAGAATCTGTGTGAAAAGACCGGTAAATAAGCCGGTAAAATGAGAAAGGGTCTCCTGCCATTCGGCGGGAGACCCTTTGCGTTCGGAACCTGAAAAACCAGGAGAGGTTATTGAACAGCACCCCATTTGTTAGACAGTATGATATACTATCTAACAGATGGGGTGATTTATTATGTCAAGAGGAAAACCGAACAAACGATATACGCCGGAATTCAAGAGAATGGTTGTAGAAACCATGAAAAAAGAACATCTGAGTATCTATGCAGCGATGCAGGAATTTGGAATTAACGACCATAAAATTATAGAGCGTTGGGAACGCATTTATCTGGAAGAAGGGCCGGAAGGGTTAGCCATCGAACGGCGTGGCCGCAGCAGCAAAGGCCGTCCGCCAAAGCAGTTGCCGAAGCAGGTGGAAGAAGATCTGCTAGCCGAAGTGCAGAGACTGCGTGCGGAGAACGATTACCTAAAAAACTTGCAAGCCTTGGTTTTGGAAGACGAGCGACGCCAGCGCAGAAAACGCTGGTAGTTCAGAAACTAAGGCAAAAATATTCTCTCAATCTTCTGCTCTCAATCGCTCAACTGCCCTGTGCAACGTTCTATTATCACTTGAAACCAATGCAGAAAACAGACAAATATACATCCGTTAAGGAAGAAATCACAACTATTTTCCACGAAAACAAGGGCAGATATGGCTACCGGTGGATTACGACAGTGCTTTCCTTGTGAATCATAAAACCGTTCGGAGACTTATGAAGGCGTTAGGGCTGATTTGCCGCGTCCGAATGAAGAAATACCGTTCTTACAAGGGAAATGTGGGTAAAATTGCACCAAATCTGTTAAATCGAGATTTTCATGCAGACAAGCCCAATCAGAAGTGGGTCACGGATGTAACCGAGTTCAGCCTGTTTGGAGATAAACTGTATCTTTCGCACATTCTTGATTTGTATAGTAGTGACCTAGTCAGCTATACTATCTCAGACAGACCTGTTTTGAGTATGGTGACCTCTATGCTGGACAAAGGATTTGAACAAATTCCTGGTGGCACCAATTTGATTCTTCACTCAGACCAAGGCTGGCAGTACCAGCACAAGCAATACCAACAAATCCTCAAAAACAAGGGTGTCCAGCAGAGCATGAGCCGCAAAGGAAACTGTCTGGACAATGCAGTGATTGAAAACTTCTTTGGCCTGTTGAAAATCGAGCTGTTCTACCTGCAAGAATTTAAGTCTATGGAACACTTCAGACAAGAACTAATTGAATATTTGGATTACTACAATAACAGACGAATCAAGGCAAATTTAAAAGGCTTGCCGCCTGCGATTCACAGACAACAAGCCCTTTCGGCTGCTTAAACAGTTTTTAGCTAAAATTATTGTCTAACTTTTTGGGGTCACTTCATAAAGATAGGGAAGCGGTTTTGTCATTTTTTAGACACCGGCAGAGAAA
>ERZ840371.2367-NODE-2367-length-17221-cov-3.112898_pt1 | contig 17221 bp, 16 predicted proteins | sample MGYA00519937_ERZ840371 | MGnify/ENA primary metagenome ERZ840371 (study PRJEB31850, sample SAMEA3708873) | human gut metagenome | biome: human gut; feature: human-associated habitat; material: faeces | place: China | collected 2014 ... | reverse complement strand
TATATGGTGAATATTTGAGTTGGGGGTTATTGGATGTTTTTGCCCAGTATTATAAGAAAAATTCGATCAATGATAACGTGAAGTCGATGTTGATTTTGGAGCACGAGAAGTTGAGAAGTTATTATAATTTAATATGGAATAAGGGATACGAGACAATCGGGTACGTGAATAATGTATTGCGTAATTTGGAACGGAAGAGCGAAAATTCGATGCACTATTATAAACTTTATAAAGGGGAAGCATTAGGTTTACGGGCTTACCTGCACTTTGATTTATTGCGCTTGTTTGCTCCTCACGTGGGTTCAAAGCCTAACGCACAGGGGATTCCTTACGTGACGATTTACGAGGTTGCAGTATCACCTTTCAAAACCGTGTCAGAAGTTTATGATTTGGTAATAAAGGATTTAAAGGAGGCAGAATTGTTATTGCAAGAGGATGAGACGTTACTTGTTTATCCCAGAAAATTTGTGCTAAATGATGGTTTCGCCACGTGTCGGGAGATTCATTTTAATTTGTATGCTGCGCAGGCTCTTTTGGCAAGAGTTTATTGGATGAAAGGTGATTTGGAGAACGCTTTAATATATGCCAAGAAAGTGATTGATTCAGGTAAATTCCCGTTGGAGGATAAGTTGAATATACGGAGTTTTATGGCCGGGACGATAACGGAAAAGGAGGCTGTCTGGGGTGTTTATACAACTCAGATATTGGATAATGTAAAAAAGAATTTTTACACGTATGATATGACATACACTTGGTTGCCGGCTGATGATAATACGGCTCTTTATTCCGTGGCACAGGAAGATGGGAATGATATGCGCGGGAATGATTGGTTTCGTATTTTGATTGGGGAAGAGGAGTCGGACAGGATTGTGCGATGTATGAAAATTGTGAATGAGACGAAAATAAGTAATCCGGGCGCATATACTTCCAAAAGTATTGAAGGAATTAATATGATTCGGATTCCTGAAATGTATTTAATTGCAGCAGAGGCATTATTGGAGAGTGATCCGGACGAGGCTCAAAAATATTTTGATACTTTTATCGTGTCGCGGGGATTATTTAAATACAAGGATCGACCGGGATCTCCCCAAGTGACTCTTGAAGATATTGTAAAAGAACGACGTAAAGAGTTTGTACAGGAAGGTCAGTATTTTTACACGTTGAAACGGGGGAATATGGATATTTACGTGGATGCATTGAAAACGACTTTACAAGGGACGGATGAGTTGTACACGTTTATTATTCCTGATGAAGAATTTGAGTACAGGTATACGGAGGCCGATGAACAATAAAAATGAAAGCGATGAAAGTGTTAGCATTAAATTATATAACGTTTGTAGTCGTGGTGATGAGTATGGCGGGGCTGTATTCATGTAGCACGGACTATATGGCTTATGATGTGGAATTAAAAGATGGTATTTATTTTGCATCCGATTCATTAAACTATCAATTCGGAATGCAAAAGGGAGAGGATTTTGCTTATGATATGACTGTGCGTGTGTTGGGGACTCCTAAAGATCATGATCGAGTATTTAGAGTGGAATTAGTTGCAGATGAGACTACGGCAAAAGAGGGATTGCATTACGAGTTATCCAAAAGTTTTATCATTCCGGCAAATAAAATTATCGGTAAAATTTCTTTTGTGTTGCATCGTTATCTTGATCCGGAAATAACACAACATCCCTTTGTGATTAAAATGAAGTTGGTTGAGAATGATGATTTTCGGTTGGTTATGGGGAATGAGTGTAAACTTGAATTTTCCGATACGGAATTGCCGCGTCCGAGATGGTGGAGTGAAAGACATTTTGGTCCTTATTCCCAGATGTTGATGATGGATATTTATAATTATTACTGGGATTTGGAGACAACTCATCCCCTGTTGTTCGAACGAATTGTCGAGGAATACGGGCGTAATTTGGAGAAGGCATACAGTTTTCCTTACCAGCAGGAAATAGCATTCATCAAATACGTGATTACTCCGGCTTACGAGTATTATCAGGCACATCCGCATCCGAGAGTTGATATACCTGATCCGTCAACCTTGCTTTAATTTCAGTTGGTAAAACAATTAATATGAGAATGATTATGATGAAAAATATATGGTTTATTAGTTTGTGTGCGGTCATCTTATTTCATGCGTGTATTGATGACGATTCGACGTTACCGGTTAAGGCAATATCGGAGATCTCAATTCAGGCTCCTTCTGACACGATTAATCTTGATTTCGGTTTTGAATTGGTTTATGAACCTGAAATAGAACAGACCATGGAAGACATGGAGTTGAGTTACGAGTGGAGTTATCACGGTTATACGAAAACTTCAATTGGCGGGACTGTCACAGATTCTTTGAAGTTCCTGTCTAATGAGCGGGTATTGAGGTATGCGTTTAAAAAGTTGGGAGAATACAAGTTACGATTAAAAGTAACGAATGAGCATGGTAGTACATTTAAGTATTTTACGTTGTTTGTTAAAGCGGCTTTTGATCAAGGAATTTTTGTGTTGAGTTCTGATGAAGATAAAAAAGGACGTGTGTCTTTTATGCGCCCTTTAAGTCGGGAAGAGATTGAGGCAGGTAAGGAGGAATCCTTTTACACCTCTGCATTTGTTTCAGTAAATCCGGGATATGCATTAAATGATCCGACAGATGCGGAGAAAATAGGACCGGATATATTTATTGCTTCGAGGGGAGACAAGTTAATATATCGAATGAATGCGCAGACTTTTGAGTTGTATAACGTGACGGATTTTAAGACAGATTTTCCGTGGGTGAAGCCGATAGGTATTTGCAGCAAGGATCGTTCGATCACGAATTATGTCGTGTTGTCTGAGGATGGGGGATTTGCAACCGTGAATTATAAATCGGATATTGCTATTTACGAGGGAGAGTTCTTTGAAGGGAATCCTAAAATGGATAAAATGTACGTGAAAATAACGGGAGCTCCGATTCCTCCGTCAACGAGTGTATCTAGGATGAGAAGTTATCACTTTTTCTTGAATTACGAGAGATCGACACTTTATTATTTTTATGATTTGTATTCATATTATGCGAGACAGCAAGAGTTCCCCAAAGAAGAATTGATTAATGTCGTGATGAATAAGGATTTGATGTCATGTTTGGTAAGTCGCTCTAAAAGTGATCCGAAGGAGATTGTTATTACTCGGGGATATGCAAGTAACAAGGGACCCTTGAATAATGCTTGGAAGTATACTTATTTGGCAGATGAGATAACACTTACCCGGGAATCTTTGATACAGAGTAATGATACTTATAATTCGGTATTTTACACGAACGGGAATAAATTGTATCGTTGGTATAATTGGAATGCGGAACCGAAGTTACCCCAAACGCCTGTGGTTACGGTGGGGAATAATTGCGAAATTACTTGTTTTGACTTTTCTCAGAATGGGAAAGAATTATATGTAGGAGTTTATGATCCGGGATTAAGTGGATTGAAAGGCTGTGTATATGTTTACGATGCGGATGCACTTGATCCGGTTACTAATGAGTTGAAATTGTTGAAAAAGTATGAAGGGATTGCAGATCGACCGATAAAAGTTTTTTGGAAAAATAATAGAAAATGAGAACATATAAATATTTACTGGTGTTTTTCTCTTTTATGGCCTTGGCTGTGAATGTACAGGCAGAAACAAAACGAGATTCGATACAACAAGTGAAGGATATGGATCGGTATGTATTCCGGGATACATTGGATAGAGAGTGTAAATTCGGAGATTTGAAAGGGAATTATATATTTTTGGAAATATGGTCTATGAGTTGTGGCCCTTGCCTGCGACAGATACCTTATTTTGAGAAATTATCCCAGAAATATAAGGAGCGGCCAATACGTTTTATTTCTATTTGCGTGGAGAATAATATCTCTTTATGGAAAAAGTTCCTGAAACAAAAGAATATAAACGGTGTTCATTGGATAACTCCTATTTTATCACCTTTTCTGAAAGAGAATGGTTTTATGGCAGTACCTCGATTTGTTCTTTTGGATAAAGATGGGCAAATATTGTGGAGTAGAGCGAAACAACCTTCAGATCCGGAGTTGAAGAAAGATTTGGATCAATTGTTTGACTAATGAAAAATCCCCCGAAAGTGTCTTTCGGGGGATTTTCGTGAACTCGGCGGGAGTCGAACCCACAACCTCTTGGGCCGTAACCAAGTGCTCTATCCATTAAGCTACGAGTCCTTCTTGATTTGCGTTGCAAAGATAGAGAATGTTCTCTTTTCCTGCAAGAGTTAACGGAATTTTTTCAAATACTTTTTTTATGTTTGAAAAATAACAAAGTGGAGTGCATATAGTTTTTATTACTACATTTGTGTTACTCTGTTCATGTACAAATGAATATGATAAAGTTAGGAGTAAGAGTCAGATAAATAGTTTTATATGTTTAAGTGTATTGCAGAAGGATTTAAAAAGCGCCATCTAAAGAAAATGGTGGTAAAAGATGAACGAGTGTTGTCATTTTATAATTTAGATACAGCTAAAAAATGTATCGTGTTTTGGGTGACTGATGATGTTCCGGTGTTCTCTGTTAATAGGGTGCGGGAGGCTCTGGCTAAACATATGGACGTTTGTTTGCTTGCTTTTATCCGGCAGCCTAAATTGAACTCGGAACAAATACAGGATGCTATTTACTTGGATAGCTCTGGAATTTCTTACAGGGGGGGATTTCGTGATCCTCGGGTGCAGGAAGTACTGAACAGAAAGGAGGGACTGTTGATTGATTTGTCGTTGAAACCGGATGTGTGGGGGGATTATATCGTGAAGTCGGCCAAGGCGTCTTGCAAGGTTGGTTACGGTACGGGACATGATATTGATTTTGACGGGGTGCGGGATATAGATGATTTTATGGATCGGTTGTTTAAATTATTAACTAAGATAAATACGTATTGAAATGAAAAAGTTTTCGGGAGTAGGGGTCGCTTTAGTGACTCCGTTTGACGAAACAGGACGTGTGGATGAACATTCTTTGAGGAATCTGGTGAATTATGTGATTGATGGTGGGGTCGATTATCTGGTAGCTTTGGGAACGACGTCTGAGGCAGCAACGATGACAGCGGACGAAAGAGCTTTTGTCGTGCAAGTCATTGCCGAAGAGAATGCCGGACGTTTACCGATTGTTTTGGGAATCGGGGGAAATAATACGGCTCAAGTGATCCATGATCTTGCCACGCTGTCTTATCTGCGGTTGGGAGATGCCATCCTGAGTGTAACCCCGTATTATAATAAACCTTCTCAACAAGGGTTGTATAATCATTTTAAGGCGATAGCCGAGCATACACCTCTTCCCGTGATTCTGTATAATGTTCCGGGGCGTACGTCCGTGAATATGACTGCGGCGATAACCTTGAAGTTAGCTCGTGATTTTGAGAATATCATCGCCATTAAAGAGGCTTCCGGGAATTTTGAACAGGCTACGGCAATCATTTCCGGAATGCCGGAGAACTTTATCTTTCTGTCGGGGGATGATGGTATTGCCTTACCGTTAGTATCTATAGGGGCCAGTGGTGTTATTTCGGTGATTGCAAACGTGATGCCTAGTGAATTCTCTACGATGCTACATTTAGCATTGGAAGGCGAGTATGGGGAGGCTCGGCAGATTCATTTGCAGTTGGGTGAGATGTTTAAAGCTCTCTTTGAAGAGGGAAATCCTGCGGGAATAAAAGCAGCGCTACATACCAGAGGCGTGATTGCCTGCCAGAAGTTAAGATCTCCGTTATGCGAGGTGAGCGAGACCTTGTATCAAAAAATAAAACGATTAGGTGAATAATCACCTAATCGATATGACCCGGTTGAGAGCGTCTCAACCGTTTTCTTTTGTATTCTCTGTATTGATATAATCCGATAAGTAATACCAGTACGATAGGCAGGAAAAAGTTGGTATATTTTAAGAATCTTCTATAAGAGTCGCTTACTACTTTTAGTGACTGATTCTCGATATATTTGTTTCTTAATTTAATTAGCCCGGAATCGTCAGCCAGCCATTCAATGGAGTTTACTGCAAAATTGATATTGCTGATATAGAACGGGTCAAAGAATTTGTCTTCCATGAAATCGGCATCCGTGATGACAACAATAGCACTGTTGTTATCTTCGTTGTTTAATAATGCGGCTACAGTATTATAGGGTTGATTAAAGTCGTGTTTTCTTGTCCAAGTTTTATAAATATCGAAGAATACCGGAACTTTTTGCACGCCTGAAATGGAAGATGATTTTGCCAACGGGGTGAACGTGTAGGCGGAGGTCGTCTTTACATTCGTGATACTACTGGCAAATTGTAATAGCATGGCATTCAGTCCTTTCGTGATTACGTGAGAACTGAAGTTCTGGATGATAGGTATATATGGGAAATGGCGGTCACTCTGGAGTTGTAGAAATCCTTGATCCTGCGTGACCAATATGCGTCCGCAATAGTTATCCACGACGAAATCATAGTTGATTTTTAGCCCGAATTCTTCCAGCATATCTTCTATGCCGACCCGGTTGATGAAACCGTTATTCTGGCTGTAACTGATTTGCCCGACCGCATGATTCAAAGCAATATAGAGTCTTCCCCCTTGTTCTAGGTATTGTCCCAATCGAACAAGTTCTTCCTTGCTGAATGATTCTTTCGGTCCCACGATACAGATTACTTTGTAGTCATTCAGATCTGTAAACTGGTCTATGCGCATGGATTCAATCTTGGCACTATGAGATAGTTCATGCTCGATTAATTGAGTTTTTTGCCTCAACATTTCGTTATGTCCACGTAAGAAACCAATAGTTGGTTTGGTCGTGTCGCAAGCTTCTTTTAAACGGCGGGTAACCTCGTATTCTAATGCTGTGGTCGGGAGAATATTTATTGTCTCTTTTTTGTTGCCAATCTGGATGACGGCTCCAAAGTATACTTTTTGAATTTTCACCATGTCTCTCTCGGCTATTTCCTGGGCCATAGGTTCTATCCCTAGTTGTTCAGCTAGAGCTTCCTTGTCACTGTTGTTCGGAATGATCGTGCTTATGGTGAATGCTTTGTTACTGATTGTCTTATACTCTTTCAGCAAGTGTCGGAATTCCCGTCCGAGTTTTATTTTGTCGGGCGTGAGGCCTTCGGACATAAATAGGGTAACGGAAATATCCTTGTCTATTTTTTTGATCATCGTTTTGCTGACAGGGCTTAAAGAATATTTTTTGTTACTCGTGAGGTCGATCCTGATAAATAGGAAATAGGAAATAATATTTACCGCTATCAGTGATAAAATCAGGTAGGTCGGATTGTATATCAATTTCTTTTTCATCACTTTCGTACTAAATATTAAAACCGATTTTTACAGATATAATGTCTTGCTAATGCTAAAAATATGATAATTACGCTGATAAAGTATATCAAGTCTTTCGTGTCGATCACTCCGCGGGGAATGGCATCAAAATGTTCTCCGATGGAGAGGTACGTGAATAATGCTGCCATGAACCCGGAACCCCATAGTTCTGCAATAAATTCAAATAAAACCACGAATCCGATTTCAATAGCAAACGTGATAAAGAAGGCCACGATGGTGTTCGGGGTGAGGGATGAAGCGAACATTCCGATACTGATGTAACATCCACAGACTAGAATAAGTCCCAGGTAACCGCAAAAGCCAACGGCATGGTCAACGTTACCCAGCGAGGCAATCGTGATATAGTAGGGGAGTGTCAATGCCAGACATATAACTACTTGTAATAGTATAGCAAAGAATTTCCCCATGATTAGCTGCCATGTTTTAATCGGCTTTGAGAATAAGAGTTCGAAAGTTCCGTCCTTGCGTTCTTCTGAAATACTTTTCATCGTGAGTGCCGGTATTAGGAAAAAGAGCGTCCAGTAAAACACGTTGAACAGGTTACTTAGAGAGGCTTGTCCGCTTGAAAAGATGTTTTTCCCGGAGAACCAGCAAACGAATCCCGTTACACAAAGGAAAGCCGTGTATGCGATGTATATCAATAATGAATTAAATGCTACTTTTAATTCTTTGTTTATTATAACTTTAACTGCACCCATGAATTATTCATTTTGTGTAACTTTACGAAATATATCTTCCAATCTGGTTTGTACGGGAGTTAACTCGCTGATGTACCAGTTGTTTTCTTGGCAAAGGTTAAAGATTGACTTTTCGATTTCTACATCGGGTTTACATTGGAGTTCGAAATTTTGTTTATGAATAATCTCGATGTGGAGTACTCCCGGCAGGTCGTTCAGTGCCTCGTGAATGTTGGTTGTTGCCCCACCCTTGATGCCTATTTTCAGGCAATATTCAGCATCGGATTTGCGACGAAGTTCGGATGTCGTGCCATTGGCAACGATTTTCCCGTTACTCATGATCATCACTTGATCGCAAGTTGTTTCGATTTCAGAAAGAATGTGGGAACTTAAAATAACTGTTTTTTCTTCCCCAATTTCTTTGATGATTTTACGGATTCCGAAAATCTGGTTGGGGTCAAGTCCTGTTGTTGGTTCATCGAGAATGACCACTTCCGGGTCGTGAATTAATGCCTGAGCAATTCCTACCCGTTGGCGGTATCCCTTGGATAATTCGCCGATCTGTTTGTGCTTATCGTTGTCTAACCCGCATAAACGAATCATATCCAAAACACGTGACGTGATTTTGTATTTAGGAATGTTGTGGAGTTTTGAAATAAAAAATAGAAAATCAATCACGTTCATTTCGTCATATAAAGGGTTACGTTCTGGGAGGTAACCGATGATGCTTTTTATTTTACCAGCCTGTTTCCAAATCGAATAGTCCCCGAATGTTATATTTCCGAAATCCGGTGTCAGTAGCCCTGCCATGATTTTCATCGTGGTTGTTTTACCCGCACCGTTAGGTCCTAGGAATCCAAGGATTTCACCTCTTTTTGCTTTAAAAGAAATTGAATCCACGGCTTTCTGATTTTCGAAAAATTTCGTCAGATTTTCCACAACTACATCCATGGGCTGCTGTTATTAATTTCTACAAAAATAGTCATTCAAACCATTGATTTTTAGGTTTAATAATCTTTAACCGAGTAATTAACAAGGTTTTAATTTATATTGTTAAGATTTTAGCAATTATGTTAGCATTTATCGAGTTTTACATAGTCTGTCCGAAGATTCTCTAACGATCAGTTCACAGTTAATGATTTCTTTTTTTATCTGTGCGTGTTTGCTGTTCAGTATTTGATCAAACAGAAGTTCTGCCGCAGCCCGTCCGATTTTTTCCGGGAACTGGTTGATGGAACTTACTGTCGGATTCATGTAGCGTGAGCGTTTCGTGTTGGAAAAACCGACAACAGCGATGTCTTCCGGGATATTAAGTCCTTTTTCTTTAATGGCTTCGATCGCCCCGATTGCCAGGTCATCCGTGATTCCGAATATGGCATCCGGCCTCTCTTGCCGGGAGAGTAGTTGGCGTGTTGCTTCTTTTCCCGCTTCTACTGTGAAGTCGGAGCAGTGCCAAATAAGTTCTGTTTTAGCCGGAAGATGGTTGGCTTCCATGGCTTTTTCGTACCCCTCCATGCGATTGCCACCGATGGCAACGTTTTCGGGACCGCATAGTAAAGCTATTTTTTTGCAACCTTCGGAAACGAGGTGTTGAACGGCTTGGAATGCAGCGGTGACACCATCCGTTACGACCCGTGACACGTTGAGTTCGTTTGTGGTGCGGTCGAACAGCACGATAGGTGTTCCGGATTCCTGTATCATTTTAATGTGTTCATAGTCTTTTGTCTCGTGTGATAAGGCAAGGATAATTCCATCTGCCCGGTTGGCCATGAGTACTTCCACGCTTTTTTGTTCTTTTTGGAAACTTTCGTTCGAGGATATGACTAAAACGTTGTAGCCGTGACCGTCTGCTACTTCCTCAATCGTTTTCACGACTGTGGCAAAAAAAGTACTCACGATCTGGGGAACAATAACTCCGATCGAATGACTTTTATGGGTTTTCAGGGCTACAGCGATAGGATTGGGTTTGTAACCGAGTTGTTTCGCCAGTTCCTGCACGGTTTTACGTGTTTGTGCGCTGATTTCATGATTGTCTTTTAGCGCACGGGAGACGGTAGACACGGATATATTTAATTTCTCTGCAATGTCTTTGATGGTTATTGGTTTTTGTGTCATATATTTAGGTCTTGAGGGTTATGCTTTGGTTTGTAATTTCGGGTACGCAATACGGGCATGGTACACGTTTATGAGCATTTCTGTAAATACTCGTTTCACCGTGGAAATGTCCTTGAATGTCAAGTCTGCGTTAGCGAATCGTCCATCTTGAAGAAGGCCGTCAATCAAGTTATTCACCAGTTTGGTTAGGTTTTCTTCATCCTTTATTTCCAGAGCCCGGGAGGCTGCTTCCACTCCATCGGCCATCATGACTACGGCACACTCTTTTCTTACGGGGTCCGGACCAGGATAAGTGAATAGGGATTCATCTATTTCCTTGTCCGGGTATTTGTTTTTGAATGAGTAGTAGAAGTATTTTACTTTACTTTTACCATGGTGTGTGCGGATAAAGTCTTTGAGGACTTCCGGTAATTTGTATTTATTGGCAAGTTCCAAGCCTTGTGTCACGTGTTTGATAATGATCTGGGCGCTTTCGTCAAAATCCAGAGAATCGTGCGGGTTTAAGCCTCCTGTTTGATTCTCCACGAACATGATTGGATTGTATGTTTTCCCGATGTCGTGGTACAATGCCCCGGTACGGGCTAAAAGCGGGCTACCTCCGATGTGATAAATTGCCTCTTCCGCCAGGTTGGCAACCATTAGGGAGTGTTGGAATGTTCCCGGGGCTTTTTTCGTCAGGTTGCGTAAGGCCGGATGATTCGGGTTAGAGTATTCCAGTAAACTGATTTCAGACGTGTACCCGAAGAGGCGTTCTACCAAGTAAAGGGCGGGATAAATTAAGCTTAACAAGCCGGTATTTATGATGAGGAACACGACAGCGAACAGATGTTTTGGTGTGAGAGTTCCCTCTTGTATGAGCGTGAAAGCCCCATAGACCAATATATAAGTTAAGAATATCAGACCTAGTGCAATAAATAGTTGAGAACGGCGTTGCAGGTGTGAGAGGCTAAACATGGCTACGATCCCGGCTGATATTTGCATGAAGAAGTACATATAATTGTTGGGAGCGTAATAGGAAACCAGTAAGCTTGTACCGATCAATAGATAAAGAGCCGGTCTTGTCCCGAATAATATGTTCACGATGATTGGGAAGAATAAAACGGGGATCGTGAGGATGTTGATGTGTTGAAAATAGCTGATACTTCCTAGGGCAATGGTTAGTAAAAACATACTATATAGGAAAAAGAAATCCCTGTTATTGTAGAATAGCCGTTTCCGGGAGACATAAAGGAAAATGGAGAAACTCATGATGGCGATCAAGGTCAACACGGTTTGAGCTACTGAGATCCGGATTCGGTCAATGGTTGAGCCTAAGCTTTGCTCGTGTTCTATCCGGAAAGACTCCAAAACTTTATATTTTTCAGGGGTTACCAGGTCGTTTTTGGATATGATGATATCTCCCCGGTTGACCATCCCTTGGGTCGGCGTGATGCTTTTCACGCTGGTTTCAATGGCGAGTCCCGTTTTTCCTGCATCATATTCCAGGTTCGGGTTGATATAATTATTCAGGCCTAAACTGAGTATTCCTTCCTCCGTGGATTTGTCCAGGTGGAGGCTCTCGATGTATTGAACTAATGTTTCGTAGGCTTGCTTTAGCGTGTACACGTTGGAAAATTTTTCGTCGAAGGCAATGTTGTTCTTGACGATAAGGATGTTTTTGACTTTAGCCGGATCCATTTTTTCCGGCATCAGCAGGATACCTTTGGAATAAATTTCCCGTAATTTTAGAATGATTTTATCCATATCTTTTCCGTTGTATGCGGTTCGATATGCATTTATTTTTTCCGAAAGTTTGTTAATCTGGGCTTCAATATTTGTTTCTTTGAAGTTAAAAATGGGGGCTTGTTCTTCTTTGATCTTTTCAATATCGGAGGCAAGTTCTTCGGCACTTTTGTGCAGCGGAAAATCCAAGGGTGCGATCAATGTCTCGTATTTCCAAGGCATTCCTTTTTGGTAAGAATATTTAAAACCTTCTATTTTAGGAAGTAATAAGACAATGAGACCACAGATAATGATGATCGTACTGATTTTAAACACGTATTGAATCGTACGGTGTTTTTTCGTTTTATTGTTTGACATATCCCGATTTTATCTTGAATTATCTTTGTTCAAAGATATAAATAAAATTTTAAAGCCTCCCATGGGAGGCTTTAAAATTGTTGCAAGTTTCAAGTTGAGCTGTATCTTTTAACCAATAGATTCTGTTCAAGATAAAACCTATTGCATTCCTGCTGTTTCAACTTCGGTACTTACTTTTTTGATCAATCCTTGAAGTACGTTTCCGGGACCGATTTCTAGGAAAGACGATGCCCCGTCTGCCAACATGTTCTGTACGGTTTGCGTCCAACGTACGGATGCTGTTAACTGGGCAACCAGGTTCTTTTTGATCTTTTCCGGATCTGATACGGGTTGCGCATTTACATTTTGGTAAACCGGACACGAGGGTTGCGAGAAGTGAGTGTTCATGATGGCATCAGCTAATTCTTTCCGGGCGGGTTCCATCAGCGGGGAGTGGAAAGCACCTCCAACTTTTAACGGGAGAGCCCGTTTCGCTCCGGCTGCTTTCAGTTTCTCGCAAGCCGTGGCGATTCCTTGTGTAGTACCGGAGATAACGATTTGTCCCGGGCAGTTGTAGTTTGCCGGAACGACAACATCGTCAATTTCGGCTAAAATATTTTCCACGGTTTCATCCGGTAATCCAAGAATGGCAGCCATCGTGGAAGGATTTGCCTCGCATGCTTTTTGCATGGCAAGCGCTCTGGCGTGAACAAGACGCAGACCATCTTCGAAAGAAAGTGTCCCGTTAGCAACAAGTGCCGAGAATTCTCCCAGGGAATGTCCCGCTACCATATCCGGTTTTTCTTTCAATGATTTTGCAAGAATCACCGAGTGAAGGAATATCGCCGGTTGAGTTACTTTGGTTTGCTTTAAATCTTCGTCAGTTCCCTCGAACATTAAGTCCGTGATGCGGAATCCCAGGATTTCATTTGCCTTTTCAAATAACTCTTTTGCTTCGGGTGAGTTCTCGTATAAGTCCTTACCCATACCTACAAATTGGGCTCCTTGGCCCGGGAAAACAAATGCTTTTTTCATATTTGTCATGTTTATTCCTTAATGAAATTTGTTACTAATTAGTCGGATGAACTCTTCCCGCGTAGCAAGTTTTTCGAACGCCCCGCTAAAATCGGAAGTGGTCGTTACCGAATTTTGTTTTTGTACGCCCCGCATCATCATACACATGTGTTGGGCCTCAATGACCACGGCAACGCCGAGAGGATTGAGTGTGTTTTGTATACAGTTTTTTATGTCATTTGTCAATCTCTCTTGCACTTGAAGTCTTCGGGAAAAGGCTTCAACCACCCGGGCAATTTTACTCAACCCGGTGATGTACCCGTTCGGGATATAGGCTACGTGTGCGTGGCCTATAAACGGAAGCATGTGGTGTTCGCATAAAGAATAGATTTCGATATCTTTAACGATTACCATCTGACGATAATCTTCTTTGAACAGGGCGGAACGAAGTATTTCTTCCGGGCTTTCCGTGTAACCTCTTGTCATAAATTGCATGGCTTTGGCAACACGATAAGGAGTCTTTACTAATCCTTCTCTTTCGGGATCTTCTCCCAGTAGTTTGAGAATCTCTTTATAATGATAGCTTAATTTTTCGGTTCTTGCCTTGTTGTAATATTCTACTTTGTGGTAGAATTCTTCATTGTCAGCCAATTCAGTGTATTTCATTCGTCCTCTCTTTTATATACTTGACTCATTGCCTACATGGGTAATGAAAAATTGGCTACAAAGTAAAAGATAATAATTGAGAATTGAAAATCGTATGTTGAAAATGTGCGGGTTCAAACTCGCTAGCATAGCAACCTGTGCCAGAGGGCGGGGAAATAATTTCGGGGCAATTAAAATTTGATTTTTTTCTTGGGCTTTTGTTCGTGCTTTTGTACCATGTGATTTTCCGGTATTTCCGCCCTGAATGAACAATGATAATACTTTGTTCATTACTTACAGACGAGATGAAAACGAGACAACGATGAGATAGAGACGAGTTGAATCATCTTTGTTCTTGCCGTACGTGGTCGGTTTGCCTCAGGTGAGTATTCTCCTGCTCTTGATATTGGTAGTTAAACAGGTATTTTAGGGAGTAGTCTTCCTTTGTCACGTTTGGTTATCACGGCCTGATCGGTTGGGAAAGAGGGGTAGGTGTGGAAAATATTTCAGTATGATGATACTATAGTTAAATAAAAAAATGTATCTTTATCAAACAAAAAATGTTGTATATGGAGTGGCTTGTTTTATTCATGCTGATCTTGATAGGTTTTGTCCTGTTAATACTTGAGTTTCTTGTTTTCCCGGGAGTGAACGTGGCGGGGATTTTAGGTTTTGCTTGCGTGGGAATCGCTATTTATATCGCTTATTCTACAATGGGAATGACGGTTGGGCATTTCACTTTGCTCGGAACGGCTCTTTGTGGTTTCGGGGTGACTTATTACGTCTTACGATCGAAGACGTGGAAACGTATGCAGTTACACACGCAGATTGATAGCACTGTGGAAGGTGTGGATGAATCCATTCAGGAAGGAGATATTGGGATGACGCAAGGACGCTTGGCCCCGATGGGAAAAGTACGGGTGGGGAACAGTGTGGTCGAGGCGGAATCTCGTTCCGGGTATATCGAGGGAAATCGGGAAGTAGTCGTGTTGAAAGTGTATAAAAATAAGATTGTAGTTAAATTAAAAACTGAATAGAAGATGGAGAGTAGTTTGTTTTTTCTGGTAGCGGTTATCGCCGGAGGTCTTTTTTTACTTTGGATGATCCTCTACTTTATTCCGATTGGCTTGTGGTTTCAAGCGTTAGTGTCTGATGTGAAAATATCTTTGTTGCAATTGGTTTTGATGCGTTGGCGGAAAGTGCCTCCCACGGTTATCGTTCGTGCCATGATCGAGGGGAAAAAGGCCGGCTTGGAGCTTTATCGTGACTTGCTGGAGGCTCATTATCTGGCAGGGGGACACGTGGCTCAAGTGGTACATGCCTTGGTGTCTGCATCTAAAGCGAATATCGACTTGACGTTTCAAATTGCAACGGCCGTGGATCTGGCCGGTCGTGATGTGTTCGAGGCTGTACAGATGAGTGTGAACCCCAAAGTGATTAATACCCCGCCGGTGGCTGCCGTGGCTAAAGATGGTATCCAGTTGATAGCCAAAGCCCGGGTTACGGTGCGGGCTAATATTCGTCAGTTAGTCGGGGGTGCCGGGGAGGAAACCATCCTGGCCCGTGTCGGGGAAGGTATTGTTTCTTCAATCGGTTCTGCTGCCTCGCACAAGGAGGTTTTGGAGAATCCGGATTCTATTTCGAAGGTGGTGTTGAACAAGGGATTGGATTCCGGTACTGCTTTTGAGATTTTGTCTATTGATATTGCAGATATTGATATCGGTAAGAATATCGGGGCTGAATTGCAGACCGATCAGGCTGAAGCCGATTTAAAGATCGCCCAAGCGAAAGCAGAAGAACGTCGTGCTATGGCTGTTGCCACCGAGCATGAAATGAAGGCGCTTGCCCAGGAGATGCGGGCAAGAGTGATCGAGGCTGAAGCGGAAGTACCTCGTGCCATGGCAGAAGCATTCCGTAGCGGTAATTTGGGCATTATGGACTACTACAAAATGAAGAATATCGAGGCTGATACGCAAATGAGAGAATCTATTGCCAAGCCGAATGATAAGAAGAATAACCAGAAATAGTGAATGGTTGGTTGAAAATATGGAACAGACCCGAGAAAAAACGGGTCTGTTTTATTACAATGAAACTATAGAGTGTCAGTTTAAAGTTGGAAGTGATAGTTATCAACGAGCAATTCATCACAATGACTAGCAATCCTTTTCTAGTCTTCGTTGCTGTAAGTTTTTAGCAAGAATTTCCAGTAATTCATCTGGGGTATCTAAATCAAAATCGTATATTAAATTCATACTATAATATCTCTTATATGAATATTTTGTATTTATAGAATACTATAATATTCATTACAAAGATAATAATTTCTTTTTATGAAACGAAATACCACGGGAAATTACCGGGAAAAGTAACTTCCCGGTAATTCTCGTAGATTGTAGCGTGAGGCCATGACTTCCCCGTATGCACCGCAGGAACGAATGGCGATCAGGTCTCCCCGGTTGGTGAGAGGTAATTCCCGGTCTTTACCGAAACAATCGGATGACTCACAGATAGGACCAACCACGTCGTATTTTTCATGCTCACCCACGGAGGTCAAGTTTTCTATCCGGTGGGAAGCCTGGTAAAGTGCCGGACGTAAAAGGTCGTTCATTCCCGCATCCAAGATGACGAACTTTTTATGTTTCCCTTCCTTCACGTATAGGACTCGAGAGATGAGGGAACCGCATTGTCCGACAAGAGACCGCCCTAGTTCGAAATGAAGTTGCTGGCCCGGCAGGGCTTCGAAAAAATCGGCAAAAGTCTGGAAATAAGAAGCAAAGTCGGGAATCAAGCCACACATGGGACAATCGTAATTGATGCCCAGTCCGCCACCGAAATTCACGTGGGGAAGAATGATTCCCTGTTCTTTCAATCGAGATTGTATTTCGTTCACCCTCAGGCAAAGTCCCCGGAATACCGTGAGGTCGGTGATCTGTGAACCGATGTGAAAATGCAGGCCGATGAGATTGATGTTTTCCATTTCCCGGCAGGCCGTGATGGCGTGGTCGAGGTCGTAAAGGTAGAACCCGAACTTGTTTTCTTCGATTCCCGTGGTGATGTAATGATGCGTGTGGGCATCCACGTTGGGGTTTACCCGAAGAGCTACGGGGGCTTTTTTCCCCATTTCTCCGGCCAGTATGTTGATCACTTCTATTTCGGGTAAAGATTCGCAGTTGAAACAAAATATCTCTTTTTCAAGAGCCAGCCGGATCTCCTCGTCGCTTTTCCCGACTCCGGCATACACGATTTTTTCCGGGGGAAAACCACTTGCTACGGCTTGAACCACCTCGTTGCCGCTTACGCAGTCCGCACCTATCCCGTGGCTTTGGATGATGTCAAGAATATGTGGATTGGCTCTTCCTGCACGGATGCCTGCATACTCTTCCTC
>ERZ840371.2360-NODE-2360-length-17269-cov-9.630824_pt1 | contig 17269 bp, 12 predicted proteins | sample MGYA00519937_ERZ840371 | MGnify/ENA primary metagenome ERZ840371 (study PRJEB31850, sample SAMEA3708873) | human gut metagenome | biome: human gut; feature: human-associated habitat; material: faeces | place: China | collected 2014 ... | reverse complement strand
CCCGCTCACAGCGGTCGGCACCGCTGGTCACCTTGCTCAGCTCCATCACGCTGGAGACGAGGGCTGTCAGCCGGTCGGCTTCGTCCACGAAAATAGGCTTACGGTCGCGCTCCAGAAGTTCCACGATTGCCTGCTTGCAGCGGTCCGCGCTCATGCGGGGCAAATCTCCGTTCTTGCCGCGCACTTCAAAAAGCACGCGCTGGAGGAACGCCGCCTGTGTCCAGCCTTCCCAGACCCGGACGTATGCGCCCCCGCGCTGGTAATGGTACTGGTCAGCCGCCACGCTCTTGCCGCGCCCGGCTTGTCCGTGGGCAAGGATGAATCCGCTGGTTCCCCGGCCCGCGTCCACCACGGCATCCACCGCCGTGTTAAACCGCGCCGTCGCGTCTGTGGGAATGATCACGTCTCGCATATAGCCTCCCTATGCCGTTGCGATATGGCTTTGTCTGTGCAGCAGCTCCAGCTTGCCGTCATAGAGCGGCTTGAAATTGCGCTGGAATTGCGGGGTGTTCTCGAAATATTCCATGAACGCCGCGTCTTCCGGAACCAGTTCCGCGCCCCGCTCGTGAAGGGCCGTGAACAGGTAGTCGTACCTGGCCGGTTCGTCCGGGAACCGCTTGAAAATGGAAGGTTCGTAGGTAGGAGCGTCCAGTTCCGCGCGGGCCTGAGCACCGGCGGCCTTGGCGGCTTCGATGGCAGCCTTCTCCGTGGCGGAAAGCGCCGGAGACTTTCTGATGGGTTCGGTGGCGGGGATGGCCTTATGGAAGCTTGTGATCTGCCGCTGCCGGGCTTCCGGGAGAATGACCGTTTCCGTCATCTGCCGTATTCCGGCCTTGGCCGCGCATTCCTGTCGCTTCTTGAGTTCCAGGGCGTCCGAAAGGTCTTGCTGCTGTTCCGCCGTTCCCAAAGCGCGGGCGGCGGGATGGATACCGGCGGCAATCCCGTAATGGTAACGGTCGCGGGCTTCACAAAGTCTGTGGCCTTCCAGATCGTACACAAGCACCGTGTACGGCGAGAGCTGCCAGTCATAGCGAACCAGTACCGGATGACGGCGGTTGAACAGGGCTTCATGCCAGAACAGGCGGCCGTCCAGCCGTATGCCGTCCTTACTGATGGTGCGGACTTCCTTTTGCAGCATCAGCAGCGTGAGGCGCTCCATGTCCACGCCCGGCCCCCGACCTTCCTCGAACACCTCTCCGGGCGTCCTGCCGCGTAAATGGGTGGTGGCCTGCGGGCGGGAAGCGTACAGTTCAAACCAGTACGCCAGCCACTCATACGTTTCTTCCAGCGTGAGCGGGCGGCGGCCCAGCTTTTCATGCAGGCGGCGGTGCAGCTTTTCATTCCGGTGCAGCCGCGCGGGCTTGTGGGCTATGTCCCATCCCGTATAGGACGGCGTAAGCTCTTCCAGCTCGTGCATGGTTCCGAAGAACCGTTCCACGGGCTTGCTCTGGCCGTGGTAGGGCCAGGCATGGATGACTTCGCAGCCAAGGTCACGGTACAGGCCGAGGAATCCGGCCTGCTCAAAGTCCTTGCAGCCGTCGAAAAACCGCGCCCTGAACGCCTTGCCGTTGTCCAGGTAAACAACGCGGGGAAATTTCCCCAGACGGATGCAGGCCCGGCGGAACGCGCTGGAAATACAGGCCACATTTTCCGTCGCCATCACTTCCCAGCCCAGCGGGTAACGGCTTCCGCCGTCGAAAAACAGGAGCAGCGTCATGCGCTTAGGCTTGCCCGTATCCGGGTCTGTCGTCTCAAAGTTGAGTGTATGGCCGTCAGCGATCACCACGTCGCCCACGCCCACCTTACAGCCGCCGTAGCTCTGACGGTGATAGCCGGCAAACCGCTCCACCATCATGCCCGCGAACTCATACTCGCCGTTGAGGAAGATGTACTCGTTGGGGATGAACACATGATCCAGAACCACCAGAGCCTCCTGGCCGCCGAACTTGGCGTTGCCCACGTCGATAGAGGCGTCCTCCTCCATCTTCCGGGTGTCGCAGGACTGACGGCCGTAGATCATGTACATACCCTCGGCGTCGGTGGGGCAGGCAAAGCTGACAGCCCAATCCTTATCGGCCTCACCCATGGAGATGGTGGGCATGAAGATGTGCCAGTGGGAGTTGATGGAACCGGTCTGGTGGCACTTGGCACCGCAGACCACGATGCCGTCGGGGCGGCGCTCCACAACATGGACGTACATATCGGGATCAGCCTGCTGGCTGGGAGATTTGGAACGGTCACCCTTGGGGTCGGTCATAGCGCCGTCCACGGTGAGGTCGTTGTCCTGAACGTAGGTCAGGAACTTCTTGAAGTTCTCGTGATAGTGGGTGCCGTACTTCTCGTCGATCTCATAGGTGGTGGAGAAGACGGAGTTGAAGGCGTCCATGCCCACGCAGCGCTGGAAGCAGGAAGCGGTCTTCTGGCCCAGCAGACGCTGCATCTTCACCTTGTTCATCAGGTCCTCGGTGGACTGATGCAGGTGGGTGAAGCGGTTGATGGTGTGACCGGTGAGGCTGGACTTCACGGTCATCAGCTCAGCGTACTGAGGATCCTGAGCCAGAGCGTAGGTCATGGCCACGCAGTTGATGGAGGGGCGGATCATGGGGTGGTCCACCCAGTTCTCGATCTTCTCGCCGAACATGTAGACGCGGGTGTTCAGCTTCCGCAGGGATTCAATGTATTCTTGGGGGGTCATCAATGCCATTTTTTGTTATCCTCCTAATTGATTTGGGGACTAAGGGGGGATCGCTCCCCCCTTAGAGGGATGTTTAATCGTTAGCCAGACCCATCAGTTCCTCACGGAAGATGCGCTCATCCATGAGCTTCAGGTCATCGGCGATTTTGGGCATGAACTCCATCTGATCCAAAACCTGGGTCTGGAGGTCAATGCCGGGGGCGATCTCCACCAGCGTCACGCCCTCGGGCCGCAGCTCGAACACGGCGCGCTCGGTGATGTACAGAACGGGCTGGTGCACCTTGTTGGCGTAATCGCCGGAGAAGGTGATCTGCTCTACCTTGTTGACGAACTTCTTCTTGGCACCCTCCTGGGTGATGACCAGCTTGCCGTCCTTGCACTCGGTCTTGAGGCCCTTGGCGGTAAAGGTGCCGCAGTAAACGACCTTCTTGGCGTTCTGGGTAATGTCGATGAAGCCACCGGCGCCGGCCAGACGGGTGCCGAACTTGGAGACGTTCAGGTCGCCGTTGGGAGCGGTCTCGGCCAGGCCCAGGAAGGCAACGTCCAGGCCGCCGCCCTGATAGAAGTCGAACTGGACGTTGTGGTCCAGAATGGCCATGGAGTTGGCTGCGCCGCCAAACTGGGTGCCGCCGTAGGGCACACCGGCGATGGAGCCGGCTTCCACGGTCAGAGTCATCTTGTTGGAGATGCCCTCCTCAGCGCAGACGTTGGCGATCTTCTCGGGAGCGCCGGTACCCAGGTTCACGATGGCGTCCTGAGGCAGCTCCATAGCGGCCCGGCGGGCGATGATCTTCTTGGCGTCCATGGGGATGGGGGGGATATCGTCCACGGGGATGCGGAACTCACCGGAGAGAGCTCCGTCATAGGGCATGCCCAGACACTGGTTGTTGTCCTCGGGAGAGCCCACGACGATGGCATCCACATAGATGCCGGGGATCTTCACCAGACGGGGGTCCAGCGTGCCGCCCTGGACGATCTTCTCCACCTGAACAATGACGATACCGCCGGAGTTCTTGGTGGCCTGGCACTGGGCGGTGACATCCAGAGGACCGATCTCGCGGTGGACGGTGCAGTTGCCGTATTCATCGGCGTAGGAGCCGCGGACCAGGCACACATTGATGGGGATGGGCTTGTAGAGCAGGCGCTCCTCACCGTCAATGTTCACCAGCTTCACCAGGTCTTCCTTGGTGCACTCGTTGAGCTTGCCGCCCTCGTGACGGGGGTCTACGAAGGTGTTCAGGCCAACGTGAGTGATGGTGCCGATGTTGTGGGCGGCGATGTCGCGGTACATGTGGGTGATGACGCCCTGAGGCAAGTTATAGGCCTCCAGCTTGTTGGCCAGAGCCAACTCGCCCAACTTAGCGGCGCGGTCCCAGTGACCGCCGACTACCCGCTTGCACATACCCTCGTGGCCGAAGTGGTCGCCGCCGGTGCCGTCCCGGTGGCCCTGACCGGCTGCAAAGAACAGAGTCAGGTCGCGGGGATGGCCGGTTTCCACAAAACGGTTTTCCAGAGCCTTGGTCAGCGCCTCGGGGCAGGCGCAGCTAACGAAGCCGCCGGTGGAGACGGTGTCGCCGTCCTTGACCATCAGGGCCGCTTCCTCAGCGGTAATGACACGTACTTTTTTCATGCTGTAAATTCCTCTTTTGTCAGAAATTTTTTAAGCGATGGATACGGAGTCTAACTTACTTGTTCTGGAAGTGCTTTTCCTTGCGCTTTTCAACGAAGGCGCTCATGCCTTCCTTCTGGTCGGCGGTGGCGAAGCACATGGCGAACAGCTCGTTCTCCAGAGCGATGCCGTCGTCAATGTCCATCTGCATGCCGCGGTCGATACAGGCCTTGGAATACTTCACGGCGATGGGAGCGTTGGCGGTGAAGGACTTGGCCATGGCGATGGCACCGGGGATCAGCTCCTCGGGAGCATACACGGCGTTGACCAGGCCGATCTTCTCAGCCTCAGCGGCGCCGATGACCTTGCCGGAGAAGATCAGCTCCTTGGCCTTGGCGATGCCCACGCGGCGGGGCAGGCGCTGGGTGCCGGAGAAGCCGGGGGTGATGCCCAGGCCAACCTCGGGCTGGCCGAACTTGGCGCCGCCCTTGCCCTCAGCGTTGGGGCCGGCAGCCAGGATGATGTCGCAGCTCATGGCCAGCTCGCAGCCGCCGCCCAGAGCGAAGCCGTTGACAGCAGCGATGGTGGGGATCTCCAGCTTCTCAATGCGGCGCATCAGGGCGCTGCCCCGCTGGCCCCACTTGCGGCCGCCGGCCACATCCAGGGGGAGCTGCTCGCCGATGTCGGCACCGGCCACAAAGGAACGGCCCTCGCCGGTGATGATGAGAGCGCCCAGCTCGGCGTCCTTCTCCACCTCGGTGATGGCCTGCTCCAGGTCGCCGATGACGGTGGAGTTCAGTGCGTTCAGCGCCTCGGGACGGTTGATGGTGAGAATGCCGATGTTTTCCTGCTTTTCATAACGAAGGGTCTGATACATAAGTAGATTCCTCCTCAAAAATAATATGTAAGCGTCTGTGCTGACGGAGATGTGGGTCCAGCTGCACCCGTCAGCCTATCCATGGTTGTACAGTGAGTAATGTAGCAATTTATGTGCCAAGATTGGCAAGCTGTTTTTCACAAAAATAGGGCTGACAACTGTGCGGGTTCGACAAAAAAACCGGGGTATTTCGGCGGTGTTTTCCTTTTTTCAGCGACCTCATTCGGGCACTATTCAAAAATGAATAGGCTGGATGCGCATATATTTTTCCCTGCGCAGGACATCCTTTCGGCAAGAACCACGAAAGCCGGCGGGTATTTTTTTACAAAAGATACAGAATAAACTTGGCACTGGCCCTTTCTATTCGTTTTTGAATATGCTATAATCAAAAATGAATAGATCACACGCGGGAGGTACTCTCATGGCGCATACACCTGACCTTCCTCATTTCTTTGAGGAAAATATCAATCTGGAGGGACTTTTCGACATCCTCAGCCCCAAAAACAATCTGGTCCTGGCAGACGATATGATGCTCTCTGACGCAGACGGCATCATTCTCCGGGTCAGTGAGAACTATGAGCGGAACTTTGGCTTTACCCACGATTCCATCGTGGGTAAGTCGGCTTTTGATCTGGAAGCGAACGGGACCTTCCGGCCCTGTATCACTGCGGAGGTTATCCGGCAGAAGAAAAAGATCACCGCCACCCAGACCATCAACCACACCCATAAAAATGTCATGACGGTGGGAATTCCGCTGTTTGACCAAAACGGTGTGCTGAAATATGCCGTGTGCTTCAACACGGTGTCCATGGAGCAGATCAACACCATTCAGCAGAACTACCGGCATTTACAGGACTCCTTGCAGCAGTATACGCAGGAGATCGCGGAACTGCGGCTCCGGGCCACCGCCACGGATCTGGTGGTGAAGAGCCCTGCCATGCAGCGGTTATGGACACTGATCCTGAATACCGCCAACACGAAGGCCAATATTCTCATCACCGGGGAGACCGGCGTGGGCAAAAGCGCAGTGGCCAAGGCCATCCACGCCATCAGCAACCGGGCCAACGGCCCCTTTATCGAGGTCAACTGCGCGGTGCTCCATGAAAACCTCATTGAATCCGAGTTGTTCGGCTATGAAAAGGGCGCTTTTACCGGCGCGGCTTCCGCCGGTAAGATCGGTAAGATCGAACTGGCCAACCACGGCACCCTGTTTCTAGATGAGATCGGAGAACTGCCGCCTCATATCCAATCCAAGCTGCTGCAGCTCATTCAGGAAAAGACCATCGAGCGGGTGTCCGGCACCAAGCGCATTGAGTTAGATTTCCGTCTGCTGGTGGCCACCAATCGCAATCTGGAGGAGGAGGTGCAGCGGGGGCTGTTCCGTTCGGACCTTTTCTACCGGCTGAACGTCATCCGGGTCCACATTCCCCCTCTGCGGCAGCGCCCTGAGGATATCCTGCCTATGGCGCACCAGTTTTTGGAGCGGTTCTGCAAGGAATACGGCAAGCAGCTGGCGTTAAGTCCCCGGTTTGTGGCCTTTCTGGAGCAATATCCCTGGCCCGGCAATGTGCGTCAGCTGGAAAACCTGATGGAACGGCTGGTCATCACCGCCCAGAATCCGATTTTGGACATTACGGCCCTGCCGCTGGAATACAACAGCGGCGGCAGCACGCCGGACCTCCCCTCTCAGGAGGGGACTCTGGCGGAGCGGATGGATGCCTTCGAGGGACAGATCATCCGGGATTCCTATCGCCGCTGCGGCACCACGGTGGCCGTGGCGAAGGAACTGGGCATCTCTCAGGCCACCGCTGTCCGGAAAATCGCCAAATATGTGAAGGACCGGAAGGAATGAAGCTGTTATGAATCTCATTTCTTTAAAAACAGAACTGCGGCAGGAGCTGAAGCTGACGCCGCAGCTACTGCAATCCATGGAAGTCTTGCAGATGAATTCTCAGGAGCTGCTGGACTATCTGGGAAAGATCTCCGAGGAGAACCCCACCTTGGAGCTTTCAGAAGCCTCAGAGCTTCGCTCTGCCTACGCGGAGCTGCGTCAGAAAGTCAGTTGGCTGGACGCGGGGACCTTTGGGACCTCCTTTGCCCATGAGGAGGACGGTCCCCCGGAGCCGGGGGCGACTGATAAGGAACTGGACAGCCTGTCTGCGTTTCTCTGCGATCAGTTGGAACGGAAACGACTGCCGAAGCCCATGCTGGCCCTGTGTAAATATATGGCGGAGCTGGTGGATGAGGACGGATATCTGACACAGGAGGATCTGGACGGCCTGACAGAAATGAAGATCCCCCAGACGATGGTAGATCAGGCACTGGATACGATTCAGTCCTTGGAGCCTGCCGGTGTGGGTGCCCGGGATCTGTCGGAGTGTCTGGTGCTTCAGCTGAGCCGCCGGAAGGACAACGTTCCCTACGCTATGGACATTGCCGCACGGTTCCTCACGGAACTGAGCCGCAGCCACTATGGGCCCATCACCAAGGCCCTTGGGGCCAGCATCTCTGAAATTCAGGCGGCGGAGAAGGCCATCGCTGCCTTGGATCCTCACCCCGGTCAGGCGTTTCAGCCGGCAGAGCCGACCCTCTATGTCCGGCCGGATGTGTTCATTGTGGAGTTGGAAGGGGAATTGCAGGTGCTGCTGAACGAATACTATCTTCCAAAGGTCACTGTGAACCCTTATTACAGCAGTATGGCCAAGGAGAGTGACGATCCGGAGGCCCGCACTTATTTAAAGGAGAAGCTGCGGCAGACCAAATGGCTACTGGACAGTCTGGAACGCCGGGGCAGCACCCTGCGCCGCTGCGCGCAGGCCATTCTGGACGCGCAGAGACCATTCTTTTCCGGGCAGACTGCGGAACTGTCACCCATGAAGCTGTCCTCCCTGGCGGAGACACTGGACCTGCACCCTTCCACCGTTTCCCGGGCCGTGCGGGATAAATACCTGCAATGCCGTCAGGGAATCTATCCGCTGCGATACTTTTTCAGTCGGGCGGTGGGACAGCAGGGGCTGTCCCGTCAGGCGGTGAAGCAGCGGATGCTGCTTCGCTTCAAGGATGAGGATTCCAGCCATCCTCTCAGCGATCAGACCCTTTGCGACCTGCTGGCGGCGGAGGGGGTTTTCCTGGCCCGCCGCACTGTGGCAAAATACCGGATCGAGCTGGGAATCGGTTCCTCTACGGCGCGCCGGGCCCGGAACCGTGGAAAATGAGGCATGATTGCTTTAAGATCAAAAGACGGAAGGCCCTGATTGGCGTCCGCTGACACCTATTTAATTTTTGAGGTATGCGTTGATTTGACGCATACCTCTGTTTTTTGCAATGACGGACGTATGACCGGCAAGACAGCCGAAGAGAATTTGGAGTTTTTTGCAAGAGCCTTGTAAAACGGGAATTGAAATGGATTCGCGTTGCGTAAAGCGACGTAAAAATTTTGTAAAAACTAAAAACTTTTCTTGCAATCAAGGTTGTCAGTTTGTATAATAGGCGTATGAATAAAGGGGTGAGCTTTATGGACAATGACGGATTGACCCAGTATATGCGAATCGCAATCTCTGTGGCTGAGCGGATCGCGGCGGGAGAACTGCGGGAAGGAGAAAAAATCTCCGGTCGGTCCAAGCTCTCATCGGAATACGAGGTGTCGCCGGAGACTGTCCGGCGGGCCATCCAGCTTCTCAGTGATATGCGGGTGGTGGCGGTGAAGGAGCAGAGCGGCGTATATGTGCTCTCTGCGGACAACGCCAAGCGCTATCTGCGAAACTTTGAGAACAGGGCAGATCTGATGAGCAAACGCCGGAAACTGCGGGAACTGATCGAGGAAAAGGAGGCGCTGAACCGCCGCATGGGGGAACTGTGCCAGAGTATTCTGGAGGATACCCTCTATCCTGTTCAACCGGCGGAGACGCTGCCTACGTTTAGCTGCCGGGTGCCGGATGGCTGGTACGGCATCGGAAAAAATTTGGGTGACCTGCGATTCTGGCAGGCTACCGGCGCTACGGTGGCCGCCATCCGCCGAGGCACAACGGATATTCTTTCCCCCGGCCCCTACGCGGAGCTGTACGCCGGGGATACCGTTATTTTTGTGGGCGAAAAGAAAGCGAAGGAGGCGGTGGAACGCTTCCTGAACACAGAGCAGGAAACCGGATCCGGCAAGGGTCCTTAATCGGAAAGGAGCAGTCTATGGTTCATAATCAACTTCACGCAATCGACCTCATCATCATCGCAGCCTACCTGATTTCCATGGTTTTGATCGGCGTGGTGGTGGTCAAGAAAGTTCAGAGCATGGACGACTACTATCTGGGCGGCCGGTCCTTCGGTCCACTGGTGCTGATGGCTACCGTGTGCGCCACCATCATTGGCGGCAGCGGCCTTATGGGCCGGGCGGGCGTGGCCTATTCCAGCGGCTTTAAGGCCATTATGACGGCACTGCCCTATCTTCTGGGTATGTTTATTTTCTCCGGCTTTGCCGGGCGGATCTCCGCAGTGGGCACTACGTTCCATGTGACCTCAATCCCGGACCTTTTTGAGCAGCGCTTCGGCAAGACCACCAAGGTGATTTTAGGCGGCCTGATCGCCTTTACCATGATGGGCACTGTGGCCTCCCAGGTGACGGCCACCGCCACCATCATCAATATGCTGGGCAATGAGATCGGAATTTCCTACGAGATGGGCGCGCTCATCGCCTGTGTCGTGTTTATAGTCTATACGGCCACCTCCGGCCTGTTCGGCGTGATCTATACGGATGTATTTCAGTTTGTCATGCTGATTCTGTTTGTCTACATTCTGATCCCCTCGGCATCTCTGGTTAAGCTGGGCGGCTTGTCCGCCTTTTTGGAGGGGCTTGCTCCGGAATTAGCAAAGCCCTATCTGGATGGCGGCATCGTGGGCGACATCATCACCTATTTCGTCTTTACTCTGGCGGGAGCGGAAATGTGGCAGCGGGCCTTCGCTGCCAAGAGCCAGAAGGCGGCCAAGGAGGGGCTGTTTCTGGGGACGCTGGCCTACGGCCTTACCATTCCGCTGGTGTGGTTCATGGGCGTGGTGGCACATCAGCTGGTGCCGGCGGAAAAGCTGGCCCAGTACGGCTCTACGGACGCGGTAGTCCCGGCTCTGGCCATTGAGATCCTGCCGGTGGGCCTGACGGGTCTGGCACTGGCGGGGATCCTGTCCGTCATCATGTCTACGGCGGACAGCTACCTGATCGTCTCCGTGCAGACCTGCGTCCACGATATTTATAAGGTGTTCAATCCCAATATTTCTGAGAAAAAGGAACTGCGGTTGACCCGCGTGTTCGCGGTGATCCTACCCTTGGGAGCGCTGGTGATCGCCCTGTACATCAAAAACGCTTACAGCATCCTGATGTTCGCGTGGAGCTTTTACGCGGCGGCGGCGGGACTGCCGGCATTTGCGGCGCTGTATTGGAAAAAGGCCACCAAGGCCGGCATCATCGCCGGTATGGTGGCGGGTTTCACGGTCTGTGTAGGCTGGAAACTGGCGGGGGTGCCCTTCGGCCTCGGGCCTACGGTCCCCGGCGCCATTGCCTGCGCTGCTGCATTGGTTGGAGTCAGTCTGGCTACCTATCGGAAGACACCGACCCCCTTCCTGGACCCTTATCAGAACGCGGCGGGCCGCTGAACGGTTGATGCCGATGTGAAAATCTGATACCATATTCTCCGGGGAAGATTTCCCGGAGAATTTTTTGTTTTCTACGCGACGGAACGCACGGATTTCTCGTCTATGTGGGCAGAGAGACAAAAGGAGGCGCGGCTATGGACGATACGCAGATCATTGACCTCTACTGGGACCGGGATCAGGGAGCCATTACAGCTACCGCCGGGAAGTACGGCAGCTTTCTCCACGCTCTGTCCTGGAATATCCTCCGCAGCCATCACGATGCAGAGGAGTGCGTCAACGATACCTATTTCCGGGCCTGGAACGCCATGCCGCCTGAGCGGCCAGATGCACTGCGGGCATGGCTGGGGCGGATCACCCGGAACCTGTCACTGGACCGCTGGAAGGCAGGGCGGACCCAAAGCCGGGGCGCGGGTATGGAGACGCTGCTGGGGGAACTGGACGAGTGCATCCCCGACCATCGGGGACCGGAGCAGGCGGCGGAGGAGCGGGTTTTGGCGGAATGTGTCAGCGCGTTTCTGCGGGGACAGACGGCGGATAACCGGTATATCTTCCTGCGGCGCTATTGGTACGGCGAGGATATCGCCGCCATCGCAAAGCGTCTGGATTGCGGCGAGAGCCGGGTAAAATCTGCCCTGTTCCGCACGAGAAAGGCCCTGCGGGCATTTTTGGAAAAGGAGGGGATCGTGGTATGAAAGCAGAGCGATTGTTCCGGGCCATCGGTTTGGTGGATGAGGGTCTGATCGAGGCGGCCGCTGAGACCCCTGCGAAAAAGCGGCCCGTCTGGCGGCGGTATGCGGCTGCAGCGGCCTGCTTGATGGTGCTCTGCGGGGCGGGAGCCGTCTATCTGATCACCGGCGGATTTCGCGGCTATGGGGCCAGTGCGGGGGGCAGCGGGATCAACAACGCGGGCGGCGCTGCAGACGCCGTCACCTTTATGTCGTATGCCGGGCCGGTGCTGCCCCTGACCACAGCAGAAGAAACCCCCGGCGTGACGGCGGAACGCCACACGGATTGGGATTTTACCCCCCGGACAGACCTGGAGGGGTACGATTCTCAGTGGGGCGCGGCGATAACGGACGGTTATATCCTCGGCAATCCAACCGATACGGATGTGACGCTGACCCTGCTGTATCCCATTGTGGGCGGGATCAAGGATCTGCTTTCCATAGATCCCAGCGTGACGGTGAACGGAGAGAAAGCGGAGACGGAGTTGGTTATCGGCGATTACGCGGGCGGCTTTGGCGGCGCCGGCGGCGGTGACACTTCTACCCTGAATCTGCGATATCCCAGCCAATGGACGGATTATCAGGCGCTTCTGGACGGCGGTGATTACAGAGAGACGGTTACCGGGACGCAAATACCGGCGGATATGCCAGTCACGGTCTATACCTTTACGGATTTTGAAGCGCCCACGGAGCAATATCAGGCGGCTACCCAGGCGGTGACGTTTACGGCAGATGAAACCCGTACCACGGTACTGTCCTACGGCTTTGAGGGGTACGGCTGGGATGAACGCACCGGAGAGATCACTTACAGCTATTTTGTACCTGACGGTCAGCGGCGGAGTAAAACCGACAAGAAGCTGATCGTGATCGGGACGGACCTGACGGGCTATACATTACAAGGCTATCAGGATGGCGGCTGCGATTCCGGCGAGGAGATAGAGGGTGTTTCCTGCACCGTTACTCGGAGTGAGACCACGCTTCATGAGGTGCTGCTGACCCTGTGCTGGGAGATCCTTGACACAATGGAAGAAAATCCTGACTATTACGGCTGGCTCAGCGAGGCGGCGGAGATTTTGAACCCGGAAACTTATTGCTTGCTGGCGGAGCGGGCGTTGGAGCAATACGGCCTGTTGTCGGATAAACCGGTGGACCGTTATGACAGCGGACGGCTGGATGAGCTGATGGACGAGGTGCTGTCTGTGGATCGGGTACTGTATCTGAAAACGGAGGTTACCGTTCCGACTGGCGGTACGGCGGAGGTGACGGCGCAGTATTGGAAGGCCCCCAGCTTCGACTTTGCCTGCTCCGGTTCGGACCGCCGGAACTTGCAGGGATATGATCTGATGACCACGCTGGATTCCACGCTGACCTTCACGGCTCAGACGGCCTCCGTTACCCATGCAGAAAACGTCCAAATCACAGGTCAGAACTTCGGCTTTGATCCGGAAAACGGCGTTACGGAGGTGACGCTGGACTTGAACCAGCCCCATTACTATTTGGAAATTCAACCGATTCGTAAAGAGACGGATTGACAGTTGGGATGAACAGGAGGCACAGCATTGACGCTGTGCCTCCTGCTTTCATCTGTTATTTTTCGTAGAATTTGATCAGAGCCTGGGTGCCCAGATCACCGCAGCCCCGGTCAATCAGGGATTGACAGTTGGAAAGCGCCTGCTGCAAAACATTCAGATCCAGCCCGGCGTTTTCTGCTTCCTCTTCCGCAAGGCGCATATCTTTCACAAAGTGCTTCATGAAGAAGCCGGGGGCAAAGTCACCTGCCAGGATCTTCTTGCCCTGAAAGTCCAGCTGCTTGCTGCCAGCGGCTCCGGTGGATACGGCGCCCAGCAAAGTATTCCCGTCTAACCCCTCCGCCTTGGCGTAGGTCAGAGCCTCACACACGCCGGAAAGCGCCCCGGCGATCATGATCTGATTGGCCATTTTGGCGTGTTGGCCGCAGCCTGCGGGACCGAAATAGGTGATGTTAGTGCCCATTGCCTGGAAAATGGGGAGGCAAGCGTCGAAATCTGCCTGATCGCCGCCTACCAGAATGGAAAGCGTTCCAGCACGGGCCCCGCTGTCACCGCCGGTGACGGGGGCGTCCAGCACTCGCAGTCCCCGGGCGGCGCCCTCTTGGTAGATCCGCTGGGCCAGGGTGGGGCTGGTGGTGGTCATGTCGATGAGCGTCATGCCCTTGGCGGCGCTGTCCAGAATATTGCCGGGGGCAAAGTAGACCTCCTCCACATCCTTGGGGAAGCCCACCATGGTGATGACCACCTCGCTGGCCTTTACGCACTCCGCAATGCTGCCGTGGGGTACGGCACCCTCGGATACCACGTCTGCCACTTTTTCCGGGTGACGGGCATAAATGTGGACCTTGTAGCCCGCTTTCATCAGGTTCCGCACCATGGCTTTCCCCATGATGCCTACGCCGATCCAGCTGATTCTCCGCATATTGATCCCTCCTGTGTCATTTTTTTCAGCATGGCACATTTAAAGAGGGGTGTCAAGAGAAACAACTGTCCTTGTTGTAAATACACATAAAATTAGTAGGAAAAGCGCGGAAAATTTGACATCTGAAATCTTGACGGATGAACTGCGCGGGGCTATAATCAGTCCATCAATTTCGGAGCGGGCCAACGCTCCGGCCATATTGAAAATGCGTGGATCGAGACAAGTACCGTGGCCAAACGGTCACAGCGAGCCGGGGACGGTGAAAGCCCGGTACAACGGGGCGGCGGGAATAACACTCGGGAGCAGCGATCTGAACGGCGGCAGCCCAGTAGGAGAGACGCGGCGTGCGGCGTTAAAGCACAGGGGTTTGTTGGAACCCCGCAAAGGGGCTGATTTTGAATCAGCAAGTTAGGTGGCACCACGGATGCGGCAGCGATTCGTCCTAAAATTTTAGGATCGTTCGCTGCTTTTATTTTTTCCGGAGGTGCTTTTTTATGTGCGCAATTATGGGATTTTCCACGAAGAAACTGGACAAGCATGAGATTTGGGAGTATTTCGACCGAACACTCTCCCGGGGACCCGATATGTCCAAGATCATGGACACCGGCTCTGGCTGGCTGTGTTTCCACCGGCTGGCCATCATGGGCCTGACCGAGGCCGGCATGCAGCCCTTTGAGCTGGACGGCGATATGGTGGTGTGCAACGGGGAGTTGTACGGCTTCCGTCCCCTGAAGCGGCAGCTGACGGAGAAGGGCTACGAATTCAAGAGCGGCAGCGACTGCGAGATCATTCTGCCGTTGTACCGGGAATACGGCCTTTCTATGTTTGCCAAGCTGGACGCGGAGTTTGCCATGATCATCTATGACCACAAGACGGATTCCCTCATCGCCGCCCGGGACCCCATCGGCATCCGGCCGCTGTTCTACGGCTATCTGGATGACGGCGGCATCGTGTTCGCCAGCGAGGCCAAGAACCTTATCGGCCTCTGCAAGGAGGTCTGTCCCTTCCCGCCGGGGCATTATTACGCAGACGGCAAGTTTGTCCGCTACGCCGACCTCACCACAGTAACGGAATACTGCCATGACGATCTGGAGACCGTCTGCCGTACCATCCGCAACAAGCTGATCGCCGGTGTGGATAAGCGGCTGGACGCCGACGCTCCGTTGGGCTTCCTGCTCTCCGGCGGACTGGATTCCTCTCTGGTGTGCGCCATCAGCGCGCTGGTGCTGGGGAAGAAGATCCGCACCTTCGCCATTGGCATGGACAAGGATGCCATTGATCTGAAATACGCCAGAGAAGTGGCGGATTACATCGGCGCGGATCACACCGAGGTATATATGACCCGCCAGCAGGTGCTGGATACGCTGGAAGAGGTGATCTCCCTGCTGGGGACCTATGACATCACCACCATCCGGGCCAGCATGGGCATGTACCTCTGCTGCAAGGCCATCCACGAGCGGACGGATATCCGGGTCTTGCTGACCGGCGAGATCAGCGATGAGCTGTTCGGCTACAAGTATACGGATTTTGCCCCTTCCCCCGAAGCCTTCCAGCAGGAGGCGAAGAAGCGGGTGGATGAGCTGTATATGTACGATGTGCTCCGGGCGGACCGCTGCATTTCCGCCAACTCCATCGAGGCCCGGGTGCCCTTCGGTGATCTGGATTTCGTGAAGTATGTCATGAGCATCGACCCGGCCATGAAGGTCAATACCTATGATATGGGAAAGTACCTCCTGCGTCACGCTTTCGAGAAGGACCATCTGCTGCCGGATGACATCCTTTGGCGCCAGAAGGCAGCCTTCTCCGACGCCGTGGGCCACTCCATGGTGGATGATCTCAAGGCTTATGCCGAAACCAAGTACACCGACGCCGAATTTGAGGAAAAGCGGAAGAAGTACGATTTCGCTCAGCCGTTTACCAAGGAATCCCTGCTGTACCGGGAGATCTTTGAGAAATACTATCCCGGTCAGGCTCCTATGGTGAAGGATTTCTGGATGCCAAACAAGAGTTGGAAGGGCTGCGACGTCAACGATCCCTCTGCCCGCGTGCTGAGCAACTACGGCGAGAGCGGAACATAAAGAATCAAATCACCTCCGTCGTTTTCGGCGGAGGTGATTTTGATACATATGTAAAATAAGGGGTACACTTCGGCCTTTTCAGTGCTTTCGGGCTTAGTCAGAGGGGGTGATCTGGGAGAGGTAGCGGTAAATGCTGGCGGTGGAACAGCCGAGGGCGGCCGCGGCGCTTTTAATGGCGCCCTTCAGCAGAAAAATGCCGGCGGATTCCAGAGAAGTGATGACCTGAAGCCGCTCGCTGTGGGTGAGGTGGCCGGACGTGACCCCCATCCGTTCCAACTCCCGGTTGATGGCGTCCAAAGCCACCGCATCTGCGGAGTTGCGGAATTTTTCCGGGGAGGATCGGGCGGATATGTCATCTTCACTCTCTGGCAGCGGCTGTGCCAGCACATCGGTTACGAACAGGTCCGGGTGGCACAGCTTCAGGATATGGTCACTGATGGCCCGATAGCGGCTGTCGTCAAAGTTGATGCACAGCAGGCCGATGAGCTTGCCGCTGTCCTTGATGAAAAAGGTGCTGGATCGGAGGTCCTTACCGTTGACGTTGATGCTGTAATAATGGAGATGATAGTCCATACGCTCATAGCTCTTGTCCCGGAGAATACCCAGGGACATGTTGGTCAGAGGCGCGCCGACCTCCCGGCCGCTGATATAATTATTGGCGATGGCGATGATGGAACGGTCCTTCCGGGTCAGATCGTGAAGGGCCACTTCATAGTCGGGACCCAGCGCTTTTCCCAAAAATTCGGTCAGCTTGATGTAATGCTGAAGAATCAGGTTGGAAGAGGACGTCATAAGATTCCTCCGTTTCATTTTGCATATTTTCAGGCTATGAAAATATTATATATGAGAAAGTCGTATTGTCAAAGTAAAAAATAATGAGAAAAAATTATTATCCGCCCATCGAGGAAACGTGCAAAATATATAAATTTAAACAGCTAAACAGCGTAAAAAATATTGAAGGTATGCAAAAAAATCGCAATAAAAGTTGACGACCCTTAAAAAACATGATAAAATAATCGCACAACAGGAAAGGGGCGGAGACAGGATCCCTGCTTGGCGTTCAATTCAGGCAGCCTGAAACGAGCCGCTCCACGATTCTTTTGTATCGGATACTGTCCGCTAGGCGCAAGGCGGTGCGAGAGCCGCTCTTCGACGACCGGGGTATCTCCAAAAAAACAGGCGGAAAACGCCAAATTA
>ERZ840371.2349-NODE-2349-length-17318-cov-5.672942_pt1 | contig 17318 bp, 11 predicted proteins | sample MGYA00519937_ERZ840371 | MGnify/ENA primary metagenome ERZ840371 (study PRJEB31850, sample SAMEA3708873) | human gut metagenome | biome: human gut; feature: human-associated habitat; material: faeces | place: China | collected 2014 ... | reverse complement strand
CCACGTTGCGGCGGATGGCGTGGATGAAGTGGTTGCCGCCGATGGCCAGCGAGTCGCCGTCGCCGGTGGTGACCCAGACGTTGAGCCGCGGGTTGGCGACCTTGACGCCCGTCGCCACGGCGTTTGCGCGGCCGTGTACGGAGTGGAACCCGTAGGTTTTCATGTAGTAGATGAAGCGCGATGAGCATCCGATGCCCGACACGAACGTGAACATGTTGTGCGACGTGTCTGTGGCGTCGGCTATTTCGGGCAGCGCGCGCTGCACGGCGTTGAGGATGGCGTGGTCACCGCATCCGGGGCACCAGCGTACCTCCTGATCGCTTTTGAAATCCGCTGGGGTGTATTTGTATTCTGCCATGGCGTTACTTCAATAAGGATTCGAATTTTTCTTTCAGTTCTACGACCGTGAAGGGCAGGCCCTCGCACTTGTTGTACTGTTCGTAGCGGAACTCCTGCAGGTTTTGGCGCAGGTAGTTGGCGAACTGACCTTCGTTCAGCTCGCAGACGACGATCCGGCGGAATTTCGCGAAGATGTCGCGCACGCCGTGCGGCAGCGGGTTGATGTAGTTGAAATGTGCGAGCGACACGCGTTTGCCTTCGGCGCGCATCTGATCGACGGCGTTCTGCAGGTGTCCGCGCGTTCCGCCCCATCCCACGACGAGCAGGTCGCCTTCCGGGTCGCCCCATACGGTTTGTGCGGGAATGTCGTCCGCGGCCTTGGCCACCTTTGCTGCGCGCGTCGAGACCATCTTCTGGTGGTTGGACGGGTCGTGCGAGATGCAGCCTTTCACGCAGTCTTTTTCCAGACCGCCCACGCGGTGCTCCAGTCCCACCTTGCCGGGGAACGCCCAGCCGCGGGCCAGCTTTTCGTCGCGCACGTAGGGCATGAATCCGCCTTCGGGCGCGTCGTCTACGATCGGCGGCTGGATTGCCGGGTAGTCCTTCATCGAGGGAATGCGCCACGGCTCCGAGCCGTTGGCGATGAAGCCGTCGGTGAGCAGGATCACGGGCGTCATGTGCTCCATCGCCAACCGTCCTGCCTCGAACGCATAGTGAAAACAGTCGCTGGGCGACGATGCCGCCACGACGATCACCGGGCACTCTCCGTTGCGGCCGTAAAGGGCTTGCGAGAGGTCGCTCTGCTCGGTTTTGGTCGGCAGACCCGTCGAGGGGCCTCCGCGCTGTACGTCCACGACCACCAGCGGCAGTTCGGTCATCACGGCCAGTCCCAGCGCTTCGCTCTTGAGCGAGAGTCCGGGACCCGACGTGGTCGTCACGGCGAAGTTGCCGGCGAACGCCGCGCCGATGGCGGTGCAGATGCCCGCTATCTCGTCTTCGGCCTGCACGGTCTTCACGCCGAGGTCCTTGCGCTTGGCAAGCTCTTCGAGGATGACCGTCGCCGGAGTGATCGGATACGAACCGCAGAAGAGCGGCAGCCCGGCTTTCTCGGCGGCGGCGCACAGGCCCCATGCCGTCGCCACGTTGCCGTTGACGGTGCGGTAGGTGCCCTTTTCGAGCGGCGCCGGGGCTACGGTGTAGGTGTTGGCGAACTGATGGGTGTTGGCCGCATAGTTATAGCCCGCGTCGATAGCCAGCTTGTTGGCTTGGGCCACGACCGGATTTTTCCGTGCGAATTTGGTCTCCAGATATTTGTATGCGTACGCTTCGGGGCGGTCGAAGAGGTAGAAGCAGATGCCCAGCGCGAACATGTTCTTGCACTTGACCACGGCTTTGTTGTCCAGTCCGGTCTCCTTGAGCGCTTCGCGCGTCATCGACGTGATGTCGGGGATGACGACGTTGTATTCGTTCAGTTCAAGCTCCGCGATCGGGTCGAGCGTGGCGAATCCCGCTTTCCTGAGATGCTCTTCGGTGATCGAATCGCCGTCGATGATCACCGTTGCGCCCTGCTTGAGCCATTTGCGGTTGGCCTTGAGCGCTGCGGGGTTCATGGCTACGAGCACGTCGCAGTAGTCGCCGGGGTTGAGTTCGCGGTGACTGCCGAAGTGTACCTGAAATCCCGATACGCCGGCCACGGTTCCCTGCGGCGCACGAATTTCGGCGGGGTAGTCCGGAAAGGTCGAAATGCCGTTTCCGAGCAGGGCCGAAGTGTCTGAAAAGAGCGTACCCGTGAGCTGCATGCCGTCTCCTGAGTCTCCTGAGAAGCGAATCACGACATCCTGCAACTCCCGTACATTGGTTTTCTCCATGTCTTGTTTCGGATTAGTAGGGTTTAGAAAAACAATATTGCAAATATATAAATTTATTGTCAGTTTGTTCCCCGGAGACGACTTTTTTCGGGGCTTTCCTGCGGCTTTTTTGCGAGGCGTTTCGGTTTTTCGGTGATAATATGTGCGGATTCGGCGTATTCCGGCTTTTATTTCGTTCGGAAAACGCCCGTTTCTGCACGAATCCGAAAGCGGGGAGTTTTTTAAATTTTTTTGGAATGCCGCCGTCCAGTGTCGAAGAACGGGAAGGCGTGATCCGTATGAATCATGCGAAGGCGCTTGCGGTCGCGTTGGACTGTTGATTTGTTTCGATACTCGGACCGCCGGGCAAAGCAGCCCGGCGGTTTGCGTATTATGGTCATGGCAGGGGCGGAACGGTTCCGGCCGGCGGAAAATCCCGCAGCTTCTTTTTGCCGCGTAATTGTGCGGCTGGGGTTGAGGGGGTATCCTCCCGCCGGACGGGTGGTCGGCGACCGGAGCGTTTACCTTGTTCTGTTCCGGACGTAAATGAACTTCTGCTCTTTGTTTGCGGACAGTCGTTCTTCGGTTTCGATTGCCTCGGAGAGGGCTTTCACCAGCAGCGAAAGTTTTTTGTAACCGTAGTTGCGGGGGTCGAAGTCGGGCATTTTCTTGGTCAGGACACTGCCGACGATGCCGAGGAATGCCCAGCCGCTGTCGTCGGCGGCGTCTTCTATGGTATTGGCGAGCAGGTCTTTGAAATCGTCGTCTATCGGACGGATGATCGACTGGGACTGAGCCGGGTCCTGCATCTGGGACTGAGCTGTAACCTGAGGCTGCTCCGAAGCGGGAACCACACCCGGAGTCTGTCCCGGAGCCGGAGCGGTTTTTTTGCCTGCGGCGGCTTCCTGCGTTCCGGGGGCCTGCGTGTCAGACGTCTGACGCCTTTTGGCGGATGTCTTTTTTTGTGCGGCTTTCGCTGCCGGTGTCTGTGTCGCAGCCGGAGCGGGACCCGGTGCAGGCGCAAGTGCCGGCGTCGGAGCGGCAGGCTGTCCGAGAATCTCGACGTAGATGAATTTGTCGCAAGATTTGATGAACGGTTTGGGCGTTTTCTTTTCGCCGAAGCCCAGCACCTCGCGGCCCGATTCGCGGATGCGGCTTGCCAGACGCGTATAGTCGCTGTCGCTCGATACGATGCAGAAGCCGTTGACCGACTCCTTGTGCAGGATGTCCATCGCGTCGATTATCAGCGCCGAATCCGTTGCGTTCTTGCCTGTGGTGTAGGCGTACTGTTGGATCGGGGTGATCGAGTTTTCCAGCAGTATGCTTTTCCATGCCGCGAATTTCGGATCGGTGAAGTCGCCGTAGATCCGCTTGATCGTCGGCGTTCCGTAATTGGCTATTTCGTCGAGTATGTCTTTGATTTTCCGGTGTGAGATATTGTCCGCATCGATCAGCACCGCGAATTTTTTATCGGAGAGTTCCATATTGGGTCGTCTTTGTTTCCGGCAAGATACGAATTTTTTCCTCAGGTTGTTGCTCCGGTTGGACCGTTCCGGTCTTTTCGGCTTGTTTTGTTCTGTTTGTTCTGTTTTTCAGCCGCCGTTTCGCTGCCTTTTTTGCGGTGCTTCCGCATTTCCTCATCGTTCCCGTTCCGAACTTTCGGCTCCGGCCTTTTCGGAGCCTGTCCCGGCTTCTCCCGGATTTGCCTCGATTCTTCTCTGATTCCTGCCCGGTCCTTTCCCGGCCCCACCCACACGAATGCCTCTCCCCTCGGATTTTTACGGCGTGAATTTTTTGCGGGCCTTCGGTGCCGGCCGGCGGGCCGCCGTTATCGGATCGAATTCATTCGGATGCTCGCCTTGACCAGCGCGATCGCGCGGATGCGGCTGAGCGCAACCTCCTTGTCGGCGTGGTGGGGATTCTGGCTGACGAGTTTGACGTAACCCTCGCGGTCGGATTTCTGGATGTATTTCACCGTGACGTACTCTTCGCCGTCGATGTCGATCGACAGCAGGTACATGTCGCCCCAGAATATGTCGTCGATGTTGCCCAGCTGCTTGTACAGCACGATGTCGCCGCTTTTGAGCAGCGGATACATCGAGTCGCCCACTATATATATCGCGCCGTCGCATTTCGGCAGGTTGGGGATGTGGATGAAGTTCACGGGTTTGGCCTGCGCCTGATCCGTGAACAGCGGCACCAGTCCCGCCGTCCCCTCGATCGAGTAGAGCGGTACGCTCTGCAGCGGCAGCGAATTGTCCGTGCGGAGTCTGTAGGCCGTCAGGTCGGGTTCGGCGTTGAACATGTTGCCTTTGCCGCTCTCCAGCCATTCGGGGTTTACGTTCAATTCCTGAACCAATATGTTGCGGTTCCGGGCCGAGAGTCCGGCTTTCCCCGTTTCGATCATCGAAAGGGCCGCTTTGCCGATGCCAAGATGCTGAGCCAATTGTTCTTGCGTCATGCCCAGCTGTTTTCGTATCAATTTTACCCGCGTGTTCATAGCTTTTAATCGGAAAATTTTATATCAAAAAATTGTATTTTTCGATTGGAAATTCAAATTTTGAACCTATATTTGTGCTGTAAAGTTAAACAATTTATTTGTACATGCAAATTATTTTGCAAAAATCCTGCTAATTATCAACTATGTATTCGGTTTCACCTGAACTTTATCAAGAGGTGGCGGCGCGTTTGGCGGATGCTGTCGACGGGGAAAACTACTTTTCGGGATCGCTCGCATTCCGTTTCGGCGATACGGACTGCCGTTTTACGGCGTCGGTCATCGTCTACCGGACGCGGCTCTCGCAGCCCGAAGGCGATGCGGAGCCTGTTTCGGACCTCGTGCCCGTATGGTGGGAGTTTCACACCTTCTCGGCGGAGGGCGAAATGCTGAACGATTTCGATTTTTCCGAGATGAAGCGCTTTGTCTGATCCCTGCCGTGGGCATGTCCTGCCGCCGGTGTGCGCAACCGCCCGATCCCCGCTTTGCATCGGGCCGCTCCCCGGCCGCAGGCCGTGCGCCCTCCGGCTCCCCGCCTCGTTCGTTCCGGCATTTACCCTTCCTTGGCGCGGCGCAGCCCGCCGGAACGCTCTTTTTCTCTTCGAACCTCCCGCCGCGGCGCCGCGCATGGGTTCAAAATTTCTACAAATGGTCTTGAAATCCAAATTGTCCTCTGCGGAAGCCGATTCCGCAGAGGTTTTTGTTCCGGCCGGCATTCTTGCTCCGGATTATCCTGCGAATTCTCTCGCCGGCGAATTTTTGCTCCGCGATCCGCTTTCCGGCGAATCACTTTCCGGCGAATCACTTTCCGGTGCATCTTTTTCCGGTGATCTGCTCCCCGGCGAACTTCTCCCCGGTTCCGATGTTTTGGCTTCCGGTGCTTGCGGCTCACGTGCTTGCGGCACCGGTTCCGCTTCGTCCGGTTTCGCGCCGTCTGATTCCGTTCTTCCCGATTCTGCGCCGTCGGATTTCGCTCCTTCCGGTTCTGCTCCTTCCGGTTCTGCTTTGTCCGATTCTGCTCTGTCCGGTTCTGCTCGCTCTGCTTCTGCCTCCTTTTCCTCGCTTTCCGGCGTCACCTCGGCAGTTTCCGGCCCGGCGGACCTTCCTCCGTTCGAGCGGTTCGCCCTCGGAGTCTATCCCTTTCTGGAGTTGCAGCCTTTCCACCGGGCCTATTACCGCGTGCTCGAAGCTTTCGCTGCGGGCCGCGTCCGGCGGCTGATCGTCACCATGCCGCCCCAGCACGGCAAAAGCGTCGGCGCCACGACCCTGCTTCCGGCCTATGTGCTGGGGCTGGACCCCGATCAGCGTGTGGCGATCGCCTCTTATTCGGGAGCGCTGGCGTCGAAATTCAACCGCCGTGTCCAGCGTATCATCGAGTCGCGCGAATACGCCGCTTTCTTCCCCTCTACGACCATCAAGCAGGGTTCCAAGCCGCCCAGCTATATCCGCACGGCCGACGAGGTCGAGATCATCGGCTGCCGGGGCGGCCTGCTTTCGGTGGGGCGCGAAGGTTCGCTCACGGGCAACCGCGTCGATTGTTTTATCCTCGACGACCTCTACAAGGACGCCCTCGAAGCCAATTCGCCGCTCATCCGCGCCAACTGCTGGGAGTGGTATACGTCGGTGGTCCGCACCCGCATGCACAACGCTTCGCGCGAGCTGATCGTCTTCACCCGCTGGCACGAAGAGGACCTGATCGGCACGCTCACGGCCCGCGAACCGGTCGCGGAGCTGAAGGAGTGGGCGCAGCTCGACGGCCTGCCCGCCGACACGTGGCTGCATCTGAACTTCGAAGCGCTCAAATCCTCGCCGCCGACCGGAATCGACCCGCGCATACCGGGCGAGGCGTTGTGGGAGCAGCAGCAGGGCCGCGCCCTGCTCGAAGCCAAGCGGCGGCTCGATCCGCTGCAGTTCGAAAGCATGTATCAGGGGCATCCCTCCTCGCGCGAGGGACTTTTGTACGGATTGAACTTCGCCGAGTACGACGATCTGCCGCACGAGATCGTCCGCCGCGGCAACTATACCGACACGGCCGATACGGGCGACGACTACCTCTGTTCGCTCTCCTATGCGGTCGATGCCGACGGGGCGATCTACATCACCGACGCCGTATATACGCGCGAACCGATGGAGGTCTCCGAACCGCTGGTCGCCGAGATGCTGCTGCGCTCCGACACGCGGCAGGCGGCCGTCGAGAGCAACAACGGCGGCCGCGGCTTCGCCCGCGCCGTGCAGTCACTGGCGCCCGGCGTGCGCATCGAATGGTTCCATCAGGGAGGCAACAAGGAGGCCCGCATCCTCTCCAATTCGGCCACTGCGCTTCACCTCCTGCGGTGGCCGCGGGGATGGAATTTTCGCTGGCCCGAACTCTACGCCCACCTGACTACCTACCGCCGCCGTTTCCGCGCCAACCGCTGGCACGATGCCGCCGACGTGGTGACGGGCATCGTCGAACGCGAAGCCGCCGACCGCAGCCGGAGCCGCGTGCGGGGCGTGCGGTTTCTGTAGGGCGGGATCGGGTTTTTGCGGCCTAAAAGTAGTATTTGAAACCGACCGTCGGGCTGATTCCGAGCTGGAAAGAGACCCCGTTCACACCCGTTCCCGAATATGACAGGTAGCTGTAGTCCAACGTCAGAAGGCTGACTGAGAGTCCGATATGGGCCGACGGCCTGATTTCGAACGCTCCGAGCGACAATCCTGCATCGAAGCCGTATCCGCTGGTCCCGTCCGTCGATGCGAACGCGAATCCCACGGCCAGCTGCGGCGTGTAGTAGAAGCGGTCGCACAGTCTGACGTAATAGGCGAGGCTGGGACCTGCCGTCAGCCCGTGCGTCGTTTCGCCGTCGGATGAAATCAGTTGGTAGCCGATCGAGCCGCCGACGCGCAGTCGGTCGGATGCGAAATAACCGAATTCGGGTGCAAATCCGAATGTCGTCTGCGATGCGGAGGAGCCGTCGATGCTGATCGACGTCGTCGTTATGCCGATTATTCCGCCGACATATTTGTCACCCCTGCTTTGGGCGGAGAGGGTCGGAATACACAGCATAAGGGCCAGAGCCGGAAAGAGAAGTTTTTTCATGCTTGTCGATTTAAAGGTTAGCGGTTGAGTGACGTTTGCGCTTCCAAGTTAGAAAAAAAAGCGATATCCGCCGTTTTTTTTTTGCCTGTAAAAAATGCCGCTTTTCACTTCCGGACAGCCGGCCGGCCGCGGCTTCCCGCCCCGAAAAGGCGGCCGCTGCGGCGACGCAATGTGAAGCCTGCGTTAAATTATCTTCCCGTGCGGAACCAATCGCCCCGATTTTTCGTACCTTTGGCCCCATGGTTATTTAGTTCGCACTAATCCCAATTTAACATGAAAGCATTGAAAATCGGAAATTTGCTCGCCACCGTCCCCATCGTGCAGGGCGGCATGGGCGTAGGCATATCCCTCTCCGGACTGGCTTCGGCCGTTGCCAATCAGGGCGGCGTCGGCGTCATTTCGTCGGCAGGTCTCGGAGCCATCTACAACAACTATTCGAAAGACTACCGCGCAGCCTCGATCTGGGGGCTTAAGGAGGAGCTTCGCAAGGCCCGCGAAGCCACGCGGGGCATCGTCGGCGTAAACGTCATGGTCGCCATGTCGAACTTCGCCGACATGGTGAAGACCGCCGTCGCCGAGAAGGCCGACATCATCTTTTCGGGCGCCGGGCTGCCGCTCAACCTGCCGTCGTTCCTCACGGAGGGCGCCAAGACCAAGCTGGCCCCGATCGTGTCGTCGGCGCGTGCGGCGAAACTGTTGTGTCAGAAGTGGTTCTCGGAGTACAGGTACATTCCCGACGCCATCGTCGTCGAAGGCCCCAAGGCGGGCGGTCACCTCGGATACAAGGAGGAGCAGCTCGCCGACGAGCATTTTTCGCTCGAAGCCCTCGTTCCCGAAATCGTCGCCGAGGTGCGCGCTTTCGGTGCCGAACACGACTGCCATATTCCCGTCATCGCGGGCGGCGGCATCTACACCGGCGAGGATATCTACCGTATCATGCAGCTGGGCGCCGACGGCGTGCAGATGGGCACGCGCTTCGTGACCACCGAGGAGTGCGACGCCGATCCGGCCTTCAAGCAGACCTATCTCGACGCCAAACCGCAGGACATCGAGATCATCAAAAGTCCCGTCGGCATGCCGGGACGGGCTATCCACAGCTCGTTCCTCGATAGGGTGAAAGAGGGGCTTAAACGCCCCAAGAACTGTCCGTTCGACTGCATCAAGACCTGCGACGTGACGCACAGTCCCTACTGCATCATGCTGGCGCTCTACAACGCATTCAAAGGCAAGCTGCAGAACGGCTACGCCTTCTGCGGCGCCAACGCATGGCGCGCCGAGAAGATTCAGTCGGTGCGCGACCTGATGGCCGCGCTCAGAGACGAGTACGATAACTTTTCGCTGAAGGAAAAACTCTTCGGCGCAAGATAAGCCCCCTCCCGGTTTGCCGGGATAATATTTCGGCAGGCGTTTCCGGACGCCTGCCTTTTCAGCCCCTAATTTATTAGGGGCTTTTTATTTGACCGTGAATTTTTTCCGGCATCCGCGTTCCACCGGGTTGATTTTTTATTATATTTGACTCCCGGTTAGGTTATTGATGGTGTTTTGCCGGACGATCATCGAAAACATTACTGGGCTTTTTGTCGTGAGTCCGGAGAGACTGCTGTCGGTACTGCCGTATTATTAATTCTTAAAACTTGGTTTATGAGAAACTTTTTAAGGAAGTCAGCTTTGCTGACGGCTGCATCGCTGGTGTTTTTCGCCTGCGACGACGATGAGAAGAAGGTCCCCGAAACGGTCGTGACGCTCGACCGGACGGAATTGAATCTCAATGTCGGGTTTTCCGAAACGCTCGTAGCGACCGTTACCCCCCCCCTGCAGGACGGCGTAGCGGTAGTTTGGTCTTCTGACGACGAGGTAGTTGCGACGGTCGAGGACGGTGTCGTCACCGCTCTTGCCGCCGGTGAGGCCACTATTACCGCCAGCGTGGGCGAGAGCAAGGCGACCTGCACGGTGACGGTGGCTTACGTTGCGCCGAAGATCGGCGACTATTACTATTCCGACGGTACGTGGAGCGACGGCGGACTGGTAAGCATCGAGGCCGACGGACTGAATCCCGTCTGGGCCGACACCAAACCCGCTCCCGTCGCCGGTAAGACCGTTATCGGCATCGTCTGCCAGACGGACGAAAACCGGATCGCCGCCGGCGACAAGGAGAAGGGCTATACGCACGGGTATGTCGTGGCTGTGAAAAATGCCCATAGCGCCGACAGCCAGACGGTTCAGTATTCTACCGACAATGATTTCGCAAGCACTCCGAAAGCGAAAATTGCAAGCACGTGGTATGGCAATGTCAATGGTTACGAAGAGACGATGAAAACCGTATCCGATTATGGACCGAACCTTGCTACATGGTGCCCTGCTTTCGATTTGACGGTTAATAATTTCTCGCTCCCGGCTCCCGAAACGTCGAGCGGCTGGTTCCTGCCGAGCACCGGGCAGTTATGGGATATGGTGGCCAATCTCTGCGGCCATGAAGCTGCTCTGCTTCTGAAAGAGTGGCAGACTTCGAGTTATAATGTCTATTACGGTTACAACTCCGAAAATGTAAGCTATGACGTGATTGCGAAATTCAACGAGACGCTTGCGATGATTCCCGCCGATCAGAAGGAGGAGCTGTTCGTGACGGACGGCACCCATTACAATACCTGTACGCTGTGGGCTACGACCTGCTTTGAACCCGGCGAGACGGCATGTATCATTCATATCGGCGGTTCCGAGAAACATCTGGTGGAGCTTATGTGCGAGTATATCGATTACGACGGTATCGCCCGTCCGATCCTTGCATTCTAAATAGATCGCTTTTGTGGAAGCGCGGAGTGCTTTTCCGCGTCTTCCGGACCTGCTCCCGGCCGAACGGCCGGGAGCTTTTGTTGCGGGGCGGTTACAGGTACCGGCGGACTTTGCGGCGGTATGCGAGGTAGCTGCTGCCGAATACGGTCGGCAGGAATTTCTCCTCCTGCAGGATCTGCAGGTGCAGCATGGTTACGGCGAAAAGGGTGAAAAACAGCAAAGCCCAGTTGAAAAAGGCCGTCAGGATTCCGATGTACAGCAGGTCGAAACCGACGAACGCCGGATTGCGGCTGACGCGGAATATCCCCGTCGTGATAAGCTCCGTCCGGTCTTTTTCGGGAATGCCGGCTCGCCAGCTGTCGCGCATGGTGTGCACGGCGGTTCCGAAAACGACGACGCCCGCCCCGGCCAGACATAAACCTGTCGCCCGAATTACGGGAGCCGTATGATTGCCGTCAAAAAATACGATGCTGGCTATTTCGGCTGCGACCACGGCGTAGGTGGCGGTTTTCATGGCCGCTTCGGTCCTGAGAAGCCGCCTGTCCTTCCTGCCTTTGGCCATCTGGTCGGTCCTGATGCCCCGTTTGCGCTGGAGCAGGAGTTTGCCGGCGTATATTCCGTAGAATAGAGCCAGAATCAGAAGTGCTGCGATTTGGTAAGCCATGGCGTGCGGGGTATAGCGCGTATCGGGATGGTGTCTGTGATGCTACAGCTCCTGCAGCCGCGCCACGGGCGAAACGCCGAGCGACGAGAAGTCGCCGTGCTGGTAGCGGTAGTAACCCGCCATGGCGATCATCGCCGCGTTGTCCGTCGTGAACTTGAATTCGGGCAGGAACGTGCGCCAGCCGCGCCTGCGGCCCTCTTCGACGATCCCGTTGCGCAGTCCTGAGTTGGCCGAAACGCCGCCCGCGATGGCGATGTCGCGGATGCCGAGGTCCTTCGAGGCCCGCACCAGCTTGTCCAGCAGGATTTCGACGATCGTCCTCTGCAGCGAAGCGCAGAGCGAGGCCTTGTTGTTCTCGATGAAACCGGGATCGTTGGCCACGGCGTCGCGCAGCGTGTAGAGGAACGAGGTTTTGAGCCCCGAAAACGAGTAGTCGTATCCGTCTACGTGGGGCCGTGCGAACCGGAACGCCTTCGGATCGCCCTCCTTGGCCAGTTTGTCGATCACCGGGCCGCCGGGGTAGGGCAGTCCCATCACTTTGGCACATTTGTCGAAGGCTTCGCCCGCGGCGTCGTCGATCGTCGTGCCGATGATCTCCATTTCGAGGGGAGAATCCACGCGCACGATCTGCGTGTGGCCGCCGCTCACGAGCAGGCAGAGGAACGGGAATCCGGGGTGCGGCAGCGCGCGGTCCTGAAGGTCGATGAAATGCGAAAGTATGTGTCCCTGAAGGTGATTGACCTCGACCATCGGGATATTGTGCGCGATGGAAAGCCCCTTGGCGAACGACACGCCCACCAGCAGCGAACCCAGCAGTCCGGGGCCGCGCGTGAAGGCGATGGCGTCGATCTCTTCGGGCGTCAGTCCGGCCTCCTTGAGCGCCGTGTCCACCACGGGAATGATGTTCTGCTGGTGCGCCCGCGAAGCCAGTTCGGGGATCACGCCGCCGTATTTGATGTGGACAGCCTGCGAGGCGATGACGTTCGACAGCAGCACGTTGTTGCGTATCACGGCGGCGGATGTGTCGTCGCACGAGGATTCGATGCCCAGAATAGTAATATCCATGCGGTTTTTCGTTTTTTTAACTAATTATAGTTAAATTTGCAGGTTATAACGACCTATCAATGCGCAAAGGTATAAAAATATTGGGAAAGCTGTTATCGGCCGCGGTATTGTTGCTGATAATTCTGCCTCTGGCGCTCTCGTTGCTGCTCGACATTCCGGCCGTGCAGAACTACGTGGTGCAGAAAGCCGTGCGCATGGCGTCGAAGAAGCTCGAAACCACCGTCAGCATCGACCGCGTGGACATCGGGCTTTTCAGCAGGGTCAAGATCAAGGGTTTCTATGTCGAGGATTACCAGCGCGACACGCTGCTCTACGTGGGCCGTATCGACGCCTTCGTCACCGGACTGGGCATCTTCGGCGGGGGTCTTTCGCTGAGCCGCGGCGAGATCGCCGACGCCAAGCTCTACCTGCGCGAGACGCCCGGCGGGGAGATGAACATCAAGCAGATCGTCAATCGTATCAGCAACCCCGACAAACCCAAGAAAGGCAACTTCCGCCTGTCGCTGCGCAAGGCGTCGATCGAGAATACGGACCTCTGTCTGGAGCGGCTCGACCGCCGCGACCCGGAGTTCGGCATCGACTTCAGCCATATGCACCTCTACGGCATTACGGCATATGTGAACGACTTCACCATCGACGGGCAGTCCATCTACACCACCATCGAAACCCTCTCGGCGCGCGAGCGCAGCGGCTTCGCCCTTGACCGCTTCGCCGGGCGGTTCTACCTGACCAACGGCTGCATGGGTTTCGAGGACGTCTCGGTCGTGACGGGCCGTTCGAACGTCCAGATTCCCTACATCTCGCTGGCGGGCGATTCGTGGGCCGAGTACAAGGACTTCATCGGCGAGGTGCGCATCGACGGCGCGCTGCGCAATACGACCGTCTCGACGGACGACATCGCCTATTTCGCCCCCAAGCTGCGCGGCTGGCATACCGATTTCAGCAACGTCAATGTCGAGGTCGCGGGCGTGGTCGCCGATTTCACGGCCAAGGTCAAAAGCATGCAGATCGGCGAGGGTACGTGGCTCATCGCCGACGCTTCGGTCCGGGGGCTTCCCGACATCCGGCAGACCCGTTTCGACCTGAACGTTCCGCGGCTCAAATCCTCCGCCGAAGCCGTCGACGAACTGGCTGCGGGGATCGGCGGCCGCGAGTTGTCCGACAAGCTGGTCGGCATACTGGGCAACACGGGGCAGATCGACATCAACGCCCGCTTCAAGGGGCTGCTTTCGTCGTTCGACATGCAGCTCGGCGCCTCAACCGGCGTGGGCGAGGTGACCTGCAACCTGCGGATGACGCCGCTCAAGGCGGGGCGCAGCAGCGTGCGGGGCGACGTGGAGACGCACAACCTGCGTCTGGGCGAGCTGCTCGGCCGCCGCGACCTGCTGGGCAACGCGACCCTCACGGCCTATGTCGACGGAGTGGTCGGCAAAGGCTATACCGACGCCAACGTCGTGGGCAACGTCACGCAGCTGGGCTTCAACGACTATATCTACGACTCGCTGCGGCTCGACGGCCGCCTGCGCAACCGCCAGTTCGACGGCCGAGTTACGGCCCGCGATCCCAACCTCGATTTCGATTTTTCGGGGCTGGTCGACTTCAACGACTCGATTCCGCGCTACGACTTCACGATGGACCTGCGCCATGCCGACCTCGCCCGGCTCCATATCAACCGCCGCGACTCCGTCTCGCAGCTCGCGGCGCGTATCGAGGCCAATGCCGGGGGGCGCTCGCTGGACGACCTGAACGGCCGCATCCACGTCACCGACGCCGTCTACCGCTACAACGACAAGCGGATCACCTCGAAGACCATGACCGTCACGGGCGAGAACTCGGCGCGGAGCAAACTCGTCGAACTGCGCTCGGACTTCGCCGACGCCACGTTCCGCAGCAAGACCAGCTACCGCGAAGTCTTCGAATACCTGCGCCGCAGCGCATGGAAATACCTGCCCCTGCTGCGCCGCGGCGAGGGCGACCCGACGCCCCGCGGCCGCAAGACGGCCGTGGCCAACGACTATTCGCTGCTGTCGGTCAATATCCGTCACATAGACCCCATCACCGACGCTATCACGGCCGGCCTGCAGATTGCCGACGGGTCGTCGATGCAGCTGCTTTTCAACCCGGCCAGCGACCAGCTTTCGCTCAAGGCGACGTCGGAATACGTCGAGCGCAAACGCATGCTGGCCACACGCCTGAGCATCAACGCCTCCAACCGGGGCGACTCGCTCACGGTCTACGCTTCGGCCGAGGATCTCTACGCCGGGGTGCTGCACCTGCCGCAGCTGTCGCTCACGGGCGGCGCCAAACAGGGCCGCATGCAGGTTTCTGCGGGTTTCAACGATACGCTGCGCAAGGTGTCGGGACTGCTGGGCGTGCAGGCGCACGTGGTGGACGAACACGGACCCAACGGCCGCGTCGTGGACCTGCGCATCCTGCCTTCGCACGTCACCCGCGGTTCAAAGACGTGGCAGATTTACGCCCGCAAGATACAGCTCGACACGGCGCAGGTCGTGATCGACCGGTTTTTCGTGATGAACCGCGAGCAGGAGCTGCTGCTGGACGGCGTCGCCTCGCGCAGCCGCGAGGATTCGGTGACGCTGCGCCTGCGCAACTTCGACCTCGCGCCCTTCATGCAGGTCGCCGAGCGCATGGGATACGTCGTCGAGGGGCGTACCAACGGTGCCGCGACGATGAAATCCGTGCTCCATGGGGGCGAAATCTCCGCCGACATCCTGCTTGACAGTCTGGAGGTCAACGACATTCCGGCTCCTCCGCTGAGGCTCTCTTCGCGCTGGGATTTCTCGCGCAACCGCGCCGGGGTGACCGTCACCGACCGCAACAAGCGCGATACGCTTATCCGGGGCTTCTACGCCCCTTCGCAGGTGCGCTACTACGCCCGGCTGGACATTGACAGTCTCGACATGGGGCTGCTCGACCCGGTGCTTTCGGGCGTGATTTCCCAGACCGAGGGCCTCGCCTCGGCCGAACTGGTGCTGCAGGGCCAGCGCCGGGACGCCGACCTGACGGGCCGGATTCACGTTAGGGGACTCTCGACGAAGGTCGATTTTATGCAGGTGGCCTATTCGATGCCCGAAGCCGTGCTCGACGTGCGGGGCAACCGCTTCCGCGCGTCGAACGTTCCGGTCTTCGACCCCGAAGGCAACCGGGGCCGCTTCGACATCGACCTGAGCCTGCAGCACCTCTCCAACATCGCCTACGACGTGCGTGTCGCACCCCAGCAGATGCTGGTGCTCAACACCACGGCGCAGGACAACGATTTCTTCTACGGCAAGGTCTACGCTTCGGGCACGGCGCGCATTTCGGGCGACAAGGGCGCCGTCAATATGGACATCGCCGCCTCCACCGACGACCATTCGTCGTTCTTCATGCCGCTGTCGAACAAATCCAATATCTCGTACGCCGATTTCGTGACCTTCAAGGAGAAGCCCAAGGCCGACACGGTCGATAATCTGGCGCGCCGGAAGATGATGTTCGAACGCCGGCGCCAGCAGAAAACCGTCGCCGGCAGCCAGATGGACATCGCGCTGGCGCTCAACGTCCGTCCCGGCGTCGAGGTCGAGCTGAGCGTGTCGGGCAATACGCTCAAGGGCCGCGGAGACGGAACGCTCAACCTGCAGATCAATCCCCGCTCGAACGTCTTCGAGATGTACGGCGACTATACCATCACCGAAGGGAGCTTCCTTTTCTCGCTCCAGAACATCATCAACAAGAAGTTCATCATCGAAAACGGCTCGACGATCCAGTGGACCGGTTCGCCGATGGACGCCATGCTCAATATCGACGCCATCTACAAGTTGAAAGCCTCGCTGCAGCCGCTGCTGCAGGGCACGGCCGAAAACGTGACGGCCGACCGCTCGGTGCCCGTCGAGTGCATCATCCACCTCGGCGACCGGCTTTCGAACCCGGCCATCACCTTCGACGTGAACGTGCCCGGCACCGACCCTGAGACGCAGGCCGTGGTCGCCAATGCGCTGACCACCCCTGAGACGGTCGATACGCAGTTCGCCTACCTGCTGCTGTTCAACAGCTTCATGTCCGAGAACAACGCCGCCTCGTCGAACATCGGCGCGTCGGTTTCGGCCGCGACGGGGCTGGAGTTCCTCTCGAACATGGTCAGCAACCTGCTCTCGAACGACGACTACAACATCGTCATCCGCTACCGCCCCAAGTCGGAGCTGACCAGCGACGAAGTGGATTTCGGCCTTTCGAAGAGCCTGATAAACAACCGTCTGTTCGTCGAGGTCGAGGGCAACTACCTGATCGACAACAAACAGGCCATCAACAGCTCGATGTCCAACTTCATGGGCGAAGCCTACATCACCTACCTGATCGACCGGGCAGGAACGCTCAAGGCCAAGGCCTTTACGCAGACCATCGACCGTTTCGACGAGAATCAGGGTCTTCAGGAGACCGGCGTCGGCATCTACTTCAAGGAGGATTTCGACAACTTCCGCGACCTGCGGCGGCGCATCCGGGAGCGTTTCACCAACAAGAAGCGCAAGGCCCGGCGCGAAGCGCGCCGCGAGGCCGCCCGCCGGGAAAAGGAGCTTCGGCGTGCGGCGGCGGATACGCTGCAGGCATTCCGATACGTTAAACATGAAAAGGATGTGCCCGCGCCGTGAGACGGATCGGCCGGAACCGGAAACAGAAAAAATTCAATGACAAACTTCTATAATTTCTAAAACACTATGATGACTTTTTTGCAGGCTGCCGAGGCGGTGGCCACCAGTGAGGAGACCCGTATGGGATTGTGGACGCTGTTTACCAAGGGCGGTTGGCTGATGTGGCCGCTGCTGGCGCTGGGCGGGGTGACGATCTTTATCTTCGTGGAGCGTTTCATGGCTATCCGCAAGGCTTCGGTGCTGGACATGAACTTCATGAACCGCATCCGCGACTACATTTCCGACGGCAAGATCCAGACGGCCGTGAATCTGTGCAAGAAGACCGACACGCCGATCGCCCGCATGATCGAGAAGGGCATCGAGCGCATCGGACGCCCGATGAGCGACGTGCAGA
>ERZ840371.2338-NODE-2338-length-17383-cov-3.496191_pt1 | contig 17383 bp, 13 predicted proteins | sample MGYA00519937_ERZ840371 | MGnify/ENA primary metagenome ERZ840371 (study PRJEB31850, sample SAMEA3708873) | human gut metagenome | biome: human gut; feature: human-associated habitat; material: faeces | place: China | collected 2014 ... | reverse complement strand
CACACCGAACCCGCCATTACGGGCATGTCGAGCACGGCAACCGTATGCTTGTGCCACCCCGCACAGCCGTCGTAGAACACCTCTTCAAGCACGTGCTCGACGGCAAACAGCGCCTCTATGGCAAGCGCGAGGAAGAGTATCGGGGGCAGACGGCGGGTCAGCCACATCTTCGGTTCGAGATAAGGATGCCGCACAATGAACATCCTTGCCACGGCAAGCCCCAGCGTAATCAATGCCGTCGCGCAAAGCATGCGCACCACAGGACTGTCCCACCAGTTGTAAAACTCGCCGTAGCACAGCACATACACCGCCTGCATCACCGCGAGAACCCACAGCAGCGCCCCGAGCCAGTCGATGCCATAGAGCGGCAGGCGGCGCATCATGCGGAAGTGGTGCGTGCACACAAACAGCCACAGGGCGTTGAACATCATGACGCCCGACATGAGCCACGGCACGCTGCGCCATGTCTGATACTGGCAGAACCAGGCGGCAAGGAAGTCTGACGCCGGTATGGATACCATTATCCAAAGGTGAAGCAGGGGAAAGAACACCCTGAAATCGCGCCGCGGCGTCATCCACAACTGTATGTTTGACATGCACTCGAACGTGCCCTGTATCTTCAGGCATCCCGCCACAAAGCATATAACCCACAGCAGCGGCAGGCATCTCACGTACATGGCGGCAATGTCGCACGCCGCAATGCCCGCTGCCGAAAGCAGCAGCAGGGTGCGGTTGGTGAAGCGGAACTTGGTACGGAACAGCACCGGAAACGTGAACGCCATGCCGCACAGACCCGAATAAAGGCACATCAGCAGGTCCTCACGCATGAGCGATGTTGAGCCAATCATGCTGTTAAGGCTGCCTATATACACGCCGCCTGACATCTGGAACGTGAAAGCAAGATACACATACAGCCACGGGCGCAGCCGCGGCGGCACCCAATCCTTGAACATGGGCATGCTGAAACCGGCATGCCACGCAGAAGTTTTATCACTCATCACAGTCAGTATTTAACCTCACACTCCACGCTCATGCCGGCACGCAGGCGGCGTAACGCCTCCTGATTGTTGCCGTCGAGCACTATGCGCACGGGCACACGCTGCTCCACCTTGACAAAGTTTCCTGCGGCGTTGTCGGCAGGAAGTGCCGAGACGGCCGAGCCGGTGGAGTAGGATATGGACTTCACCACGCCCGTAAGCCTGCTGCCCGGCATGGCATCCACGCAGATATCAACATTCATTCCCTCGCTGATGTGGCGCAGCTGCGTCTCCCGGTAGTTTGCCACGACCCACTTTTCCGACGAGTCCACAATGTCTGCGAGCGGCTGTCCGGGCTGCACCAGCTGTCCCACGTTGATGCTCCGGCGCCCCAAAACGCCGTCGCACGGCGCCACGATTACGGTGTACGACATGTTGAGGCGTGCCAGGTCTACTGCCGCACGCGCGGCACGCACCGCTGCGTCGTCCTGTCCCACGCGCTGTCCGCGCTCGTCTCCCATTATCGACGTCGACCTGCGCGAGCGCACGAGCCTGTCGTGGCGCGCCCGGGCGGCAAGGTATGCGGTGTGCACATTGTCATACTGCTGCCGCGTTACGGCGCCGCGTTGCAGCAGGCGGGCATACCGTTCATCCTCACGGCGTGCGTTGTCGAGCTGCGCCCGGCTCTCCGCCACCGCCATATCGTCGGCTCCCACGTTGCTTCGCACCGCCGCTTCAGAAGCCGCCGAGGCGCGCCTTCCGGCAAGAGCGTTGCCCAGTGCCGCCTCCGCCTGTGCGAGGCGCAGGCGGTATTCGGCGTCTTCGATAATCACAAGCGTGTCGCCCTTGTGCACAGGCTTGTACCCGTCGAAGCGTATTTCCTTGATAAATCCCTATATGCGCGAGTTTATCGGCGTGATGTGCTGGTGCACGTAAGCGTTGTCGGTGAACTCTACGTTGCCGAGATGTACAAACCTTGATACCACATACACAATGCCGCAGGCAAGCAGTGTAATCACGGCGGCGTTGTATATCCTTACCTTAACTTTTCTTTTCATCGTTATTTCTCCTTCTGTTATTATAGTATGTCAGTAACATATTCCATGCGATAGCGGCAGAAGAGCAGTGCTATCCTTGCGTTTTCCAGTCCCGTTTCGGCATCGAGCATCATGTTGGCGGCGTCGAGCATCTCGGTTATGAGAGCCAGTCCGCACGCGTACCGGTCGCTTATGATTTGGTAGTTGCGCCGTGCCAGGCCGAGGCTCTTCTCCTTGGTGCGCAGCTCCACGGCAGCCGTCCTGCAACTCTCGTATGCCTCCTTTATGCCGTTGCACACGTTCTCCATGCTCACATTGTATGCCTCGCGGCTCTCGCTGACGCCCCATGCGGCTTGGCGCACGCGCCGTTTAGTCGTGTAAAAAGACGATATGTCGAAGCTTACGCTCACGCCCGCGCCCCAGTACATGAAGTTCTTGTTGAGCACGGGGACCTCGGTTACTATCGGCGAGTCGAACCTGCCGTATGCGTAGAGTGAGACCCGGGGTTTCATTCCTGCCGCGGCGATGCGCCTTCCGGTCTCGCTCAGGTCGACGGCGAGCGCGGCTTTCCTAAGCGTCAGGCTCGACATGGCTGCCGTCTCATGCCAGCTTTGCTCCGTACCTGCCGTCCATGTGCTGTCGGCAGGAAGCCCGGGCACGAACTCTGTGTCGCCAGTAGGAAAGCCGAGGGCGTTGGCAAGCCTGTAATTGGTCGTGCGCAGCTTCTCGCACAGCTTCTCGCGCTGCAGCTCCAGCTCTTCAAGATACAGCTCGTAGCGCATGATGTCGCTGCCCAGCACCACGCCGTTGTCGTAACGTGCCTTCATGTCGGCAACCACCTGCCGGGCGAGCCCGATGTTCTCGTCGAGCACACGGCGGCGGTTATGAAGGCACTGCAGGTCGGTGAGCCAGCCCAACAGCAGGAACCTCACCTGCCGCCGGCTCTGCTCCACGTCGAGGCGCGACATGCGTTCCTTGAGCGTGGCGAGGCGTATGCCGCCCGAAATGGCACCGCCGTCGTAGACCACCTGTGCCGCCTCAAGCGCGAAATTGTTGTTGGAATGCGGGTTGTGGATGCCCATGCCGCCGGAAAAGTCACGGGCGGTGAGATAGCCGTTGCCAAGATATCCCACTGAAAGCGACGCCGAGACAACGGGCAGGCGGCGGCTGCGTGCCACGGCGACGCCCTCGGCGGCATCAGCTGCATACAGCGAACTGAGCCTTAGCGTGCGGCTGCGTTCGTCGATAATCTTGAACAGGCTGTCGGCAGAAAGATGTATCGCCTTTGCCGAGCAAGGCACGGATGTCATGCCAAAAGATAGTGCCGCAAGAAGCAGCACGACGGAATAAATCAATCGTATCATAATTATAAATCATAAAAATGTCTCTGTTCAGCGTAGAACCCACGCGAACTGATTTGACTTATAATTATCAAAAATTATACGATCGACGGAATTCAGAACATTGCCCGAATATGCTGTAAAACGGGCAAAAGCGGGTGCAAAGGTAAATATTTTTTGTAAAAAAAACAAACCTGTTTGTTTTGTTCTTCACTCCGTTTGCAGTATCTTTGCACAACATACACGCACATATATACGTACACGCGTAGGATAATAAGGTAAAATAAAAAATCATGGAATATAACTTCAGGGAAATAGAAAAGAAATGGCAGCAGAAATGGGCCGGGCAGAAAACCTACATGGTAAATGAAGACAAGGACAGGAAAAAGTTCTATGTGCTCAACATGTTCCCCTATCCGTCGGGGGCGGGACTGCACGTGGGGCATCCCCTCGGATACATTGCAAGCGACATATACGCACGCTACAAGCGGCTGCAGGGCTACAACGTGCTCAACCCCATGGGATATGATGCCTACGGACTGCCAGCAGAGCAGTATGCCATACAGACCGGACAGCACCCGGCAGTGACTACCGATACCAACATACACCGCTACCGCGAGCAGCTGGACAAGATAGGCTTTTCGTTCGACTGGAGCCGCGAGATACGCACCTGCGACCCGCAATACTACAAGTGGACGCAGTGGGCTTTTCAGAAAATGTTCAACAGCTACTACTGCAACGACAGCCATAAGGCACGCCCGATAAGCGAACTCACCGAGGCTTTCTCAGCGCATGGCAGCGAGGGACTGAACTCCGCATGCAGCGGGGAACTTCACTTTACTGCCGACGAATGGAATGCCATGACCGAAAAACAACAGCAGGAGGTATTGATGAACTACCGTATAGCCTATCTCGGAGAGACGATGGTGAACTGGTGTCCGCAGCTGGGCACGGTGCTCGCCAACGACGAGGTAGTGGACGGAGTGTCAGAACGCGGAGGATATCCCGTGGTGCAGAAAAAAATGCGCCAGTGGTGTCTCAGGGTTTCGGCATACGCCCAGCGGCTGCTCGACGGTCTGGAAACGGTGGACTGGACAGACTCCCTGAAGGAGACGCAGCGCAACTGGATAGGTCGCTCGGAGGGTACGGAGATGAGGTTCAAAATTGCTAAAAGCTCGGAGAGTTCGGAGCTCTCCGAGGACTCGGAGAACTCCTATTTCACCATTTTCACAACACGCGCCGACACCATATTCGGCGTGACGTTCATGGTTCTTGCCCCCGAAAGCGAGCTTGTTGACAAACTGACAACGGCAGGACAACGTGCCGCCGTGGACGAATACATAGCATACGTGAAGAAGCGCACCGAGCGCGAGCGCATCAGCGACCACCGCGTAACGGGAGTCTTCTCAGGCTCATACGCCGTAAACCCGTTCACGGGCGAGAACATCCCCGTATGGATTTCAGAATATGTGCTTGCCGGATACGGTACGGGAGCCATAATGGCTGTGCCGGCGCACGACTCGCGCGACTATGCCTTTGCCAAGCACTTCAACCTGCCCATAATACCTCTTATAGAGGGAGCCGACGTGAGCGAAGAGAGCTTCGATGCCAAGGAAGGCACCGTGATGAACTCTCCCTGCGAGGGTGTCAGCACGCCGGAAGGCTTCTCGCTCAACGGTCTGACCGTCAAAGAGGCTATCGCAAAGACGAAGGAATTCGTGACATCGCACAACATGGGACGCGTGAAGGTTAACTTCCGTCTGCGCGACGCCATCTTCTCACGCCAGCGTTACTGGGGCGAGCCGTTCCCCGTATACTACAAGGACGGCATGCCGTACATGATACCCGAAGAGTGCCTGCCACTCGAACTGCCGGAGGTGGACAAGTTCCTGCCGACGGAAACAGGCGAGCCGCCACTTGGCAACGCCACACGCTGGGCATGGGACACTGAAAAGATGGAAGTGGTGGAGAACTACCTTATAGACAATGTAAAGGTGTTCCCGCTTGAGCTGAACACCATGCCGGGGTTTGCCGGCTCGTCGGCATACTACCTGCGGTACATGGATCCGCACAACGATGATGCCCTCGTGAGCAAGGACGCGGACGAATACTGGCAGAACGTGGACCTGTATGTGGGCGGAACAGAGCACGCCACAGGACACCTTATATATTCGCGCTTCTGGAACAAGTTCCTCTTCGACTGCGGCGTGAGCTGCATGGAAGAGCCTTTCAAGAAGCTCGTGAACCAGGGAATGATACAGGGACGAAGCAACTTTGTATACCGCATAAAGGACACCAACACGTTTGTGTCGCTCAATCTGAAAGACCAATACGACACGACACCGCTGCACGTAGACGTGAACATCGTAAGCGGGGACGTGCTCGACATAGAGGCTTTCAAGGCATGGCGCCCCGAATACAACAACGCCGAGTTCATTCTCGAAGACGGCAAGTATGTCTGCGGCTGGGCTGTGGAGAAGATGTCGAAGAGCATGTACAACGTTGTAAACCCCGACATGATTGTGGAAAAATACGGTGCCGACACGCTGCGCCTGTACGAGATGTTCCTCGGACCCGTGGAGCAGAGCAAGCCTTGGGACACCAACGGCATAGACGGATGCCACCGTTTTCTGAAAAAGTTCTGGGGACTGTTCTACGGCAGCAACAAGGCGGGCGGCAACGGACAGGACGGACAGCCGTGCCTAACGGACGAACCGGCATCGCCCGAGTCGCTCAAGAGCGTGCACAAGCTGATTAAGAAGGTTACGCAGGACATTGAAAACTTCTCGTACAACACTTCCATATCAGCATTCATGATATGCGTAAACGAGCTTCAGCAGCAGAAATGCCGCAACCGCGGACTGCTCAATACACTTGCCGTGCTCATTGCTCCCTTCGCACCTCACATAGCCGAGGAACTGTGGGAGGCAACCGGAGGAGAAGGCAGCGTGTGCGACGCGGCATGGCCGGCATGGGACGAGAAGTATCTTGTTGAAAGCACCGTACAGCTCGGTGTGGCTTTCAACGGCAAGCGCCGCTTCGAAATGCAGTTTGCCGCCGATGCCGACAACAAGACTATCGAAAGTGCCGTGCTCGCCGATGAACGCTCGGCAAAATATACCGAAGGCAAGCAGATAGTGAAGGTTATCATCGTGCCCAAACGCATGGTGAACGTCGTAATAAAATAAACTGGCAGGTCATGGACATAAACCACAAGATTATCATGAATGAGGCGAAGGACTATTTCTTCATAACCTTAGGTCTCATTATGTTCAGCTTCGGGTGGGCTGTGTTTCTTCTTCCATATAAGATTGTAACGGGAGGAGTGACCGGTATATCGGCTATCATATTCTATGCCACGGGCATCCCCATTGAGTCGAGCTACCTCGTGATAAACATCGCGCTGCTCATCGTTGCGCTGAAGATACTCGGTTTCAAGTTCATGATGAAGACCATATATGCCATTTTCGCACTTTCCTTCTTTCTGTGGGCGATGCAGAAAATGGTTGAAAAGCCCGACGGCGGCTTCATACAGCTGCTTGGTCCGGGACAGGACTTCATGTCACTGGCAATAGGAACAGGCATCACGGGATGCTCGCTCGCCATAGTGTTCCTCCACAACGGCAGCACCGGAGGCACGGACATCATCGCGGCAGTGATAAACAAGTTTCACAACTTCTCCATAGGACAGGCACTCATCGCCCTCGACATTATCATCATAGGCAGCTGTCTGTTCATACCTACGTTCGGAGAGACTATCATAGAAAGATCCACAAGACTCGTCTTCGGATTTCTTGCAATGGCGATAGAGTGCACGGTTCTCGACTATGTGATGAACGCACGCCGCGAGTCGGTGCAGTTTATGATATTTTCAAAGAAATGGCAGGAGATAGCCAACGCCATAGGAACGAAGATGGACCACGGCGTGACGATACTCGACGGTCACGGATGGTACACGGGTCATGAGCGCAAGGTGCTGTGTATACTTGCCCGCAAGAACGAGAGCGTCATGATATTCCGCCTCATAAAGATGATAGACCCCAACGCCTTTGTAAGCCAGAGCAGCGTAATAGGTGTGTACGGAGAGGGATTTGACTCGATAAAGGTGAAAGTCCCGAAGAAGATTAAACAAAAGAAACAATTGCAAAATGAAACTGATAGTAGCGACAAACAACAGCCATAAACTGGAGGAGATACGCTCCATGCTCGACGGAAAAATGGAAGTGTTGTCACTCAACGACATCGGACTGGATGCCGACATAGAGGAAAACGGCACGACGATAAGGGAAAACTCGCACATCAAAGCTGCCTTCGTGGCAAATTATCTGAGACGTACGGGATATGAATATCCGTACACAGTGATTGCCGACGACACCGGACTTTTGGTTGAAGCGCTTGACGGCGAGCCGGGAGTGCACACCGCACGCTATGCCGGAAAAGAGGGAGAAAGCGACAGCGAGGCAAACATGAGGCTGCTGCTGAAGAACCTCGAAGGCAAGGAAAACCGCAAGGCATGGTTCTATACCGTGATAACGATGATAGAGGAAAAGGTGCCGTATCTTACGAAGGTAAAGTATTTTGCAGGAAAAGTGGGCGGAACGATACTCACCGAAAAGCACGGCAGCGAGGGCTTCGGATACGACCCCGTATTCATGCCCGACGGCTACGACAAGTCGTTCGCCGAACTGGGAGCGGAAATAAAGAACAGAATATCCCACCGCGCAAAGGCTGTCAAAGAGCTGGTTGAATATCTGTCGAAATGAAAAACGAACTGTCCATACTCATACCATGTTACAATTGCCGGTGTGAAAAACTGGTGAATGACCTGTCGGTGCTCCTCAGGAAAGAAGAGGAAAGGCACGGACAAGAAGCCTTCAGGTATGAGATAATCGTTGCCGACGACGGCAGCACGGACAGCGCAAGCATAGAAGAGAACAGGCATATAAACTCTCTTTACAACTGCCGCTACATCATACGGGAAAAGAACACGGGCAGATCCGCAATACGAAACTTCCTCGCCCGGGAGGCAAAATACAAGTGGCTGCTGTTCATGGATAGCGACATTGCCGTTCATGGAGACAATTTCATAACTGATTATTTGTCATCGGAAGGAGACGTGATAGTAGGGGGCATCAGGACGGGAAGCAATCCTTCGCTGCTTAAAAACAACATCCGGTACAAATATGAAAGGGCATCCGAGAAATGCCGAACGGCGGAACGGCGCAACATGAAGGCGCACAAAGAGTTCAGAACAACGAATTTTCTCATATCCGGAGACATCATAAAGAAATTCCCTTTCAACGAAAACTTTGTCTATTACGGTTATGAAGACGTGCTGTTCGGCAAGACACTTCATGATAACAACATAGATATAGTACACATAGACAACCCCGTAATACTCGAAGAATATGAGGAAAACGGGGTGTTCATCAGCAAAACCGAAGAGGCACTGAGGACATTGCATCTCTTTAAAGACCAGATGCAGGGATATTCAACCTTGCTCGGCTGTGCCGGAAAGATAAACTCATACAGGCTCACAACTGCCGTATCGCTGCTTTACAGGCTTGCAGGGAAAAGCATGAAGCGCAATCTTTCTGGAAAAAGACCGGTGCTTTTCTTGTTCAACATATACAAATTATGCTATTACATATCTCTGAAATGAAAACATTGCTCACAAATATTTTACTACTGACCGCACTGAGCCTGTCTGCCCAAAAGATAGGACAGTGGAACGCGTATATGGCATACGGCGACATAACAGACATCGAACCGACCGGCAATATAGTGTATGTACTGAGCAGCAATGACCTCTTTTCGTATAACGTAAACGACATGAGCATAAGCACATATAACAAGATGAATGTGCTTAACGACACAGAGATATCGCACATAGCATGGTGCAACAGCGCAAAAAGACTGGTCATCATATACAGCAACCAGAACATCGACCTGCTCGACAACAACGGAAACGTAACCAACATCAACGACTATTACAACAAGTCGATGACCGAGGACAAGACAATAAACAACATAACAATAGACGGAAACCATGCTTATCTTTCCACAGGGTTCGGAATATTAAAAGTAAACATAAAGGATGCGGAGATAAGCAACACATATAATCTGGGTATGAACATAACCGACTGCGCCATATCAAACAACATGATATATGCACAGACAGCTTCGGGAACATACGCGGGAAACACCTCAGACAACCTTCTTGACAAAAACAACTGGCATATCACGTATGATCCGATATCGTTCAACGATGCCAACGACATCGCCATAAGCTACGACAACGGATACATGGAGCATACGGCATACGACAGTAATAACAAATGTTACTGGAGCAACCAAAGCGACGGAAAGCTTCAGGGATATAAGATTGAAGACGGCAACAAGACAATAATTGCCGAGAACATAAATCCCGACGGTCCTAAATATAACACTTTCGGATTCATAAAACTTGTCGGCGACAAGTTGTATACCGTGAACGGAGTGGGAGAGAAGGCTGCCTGCATACAGGTAAAGGACAATGACGAATGGACAATATACGACAACAAGTTTGCCGAAAACTTAGGTCATGCCTATATCGGACACTACTGCATAGACGTTGATCCGACCGATCCGGGACACGTGATTGTAGGCGGACAGACCGGACTTTATGAATTCAAGGACGGAAAGAACATAAATTCTTTCACCAATGACAACAGCCCGCTCAAGACAGCATCTACGGTAGGAAATAATGACAAGAACTATGTAATGGTTACGGGAGTGATGTTTGACAACGAAGGAAACCTTTGGTGCCTCAACAGTGTAAGCCCGTCGACATCTATTTTTGAATATACAAAAGACAAAAAATGGATATCTCATCATAAAAAAGAACTCATGGTATATGATGACCGTTCGTTTGAAGATATGAGAAACATGATTGCCGGAAGCAACAATCTTACCTGGTTTGTAAACAACTTTTACCGCAAGCCTGCCCTCGTATGCTATCAGGCATCTACCGATGCCATTGTTGTATACGAAAATTTTATAAACGAAGACGGTACTACACTTACCATTAACAGTGGCGTGAGATGTGCCGCCGAAGACAAAGACAGGAACATCTGGGTTGGAACAAACGTAGGTCCTATAGTCCTCGAAGCCGAAAATATAGGAAAAAGCCCATACGAAGTGACGTTTAACCAGATAAAAGTGCCGCGCAACGACGGTACCAACTATGCCGACTACCTGCTCAGCGGAGTAGACATAACAGCTATCGCAATAGACGGAGGAAACCGCAAATGGTTCGGCACCAACGGCAACGGAGTGTATCTTATAAGTGAAGACAACATGGAACAGATACACCATTTCACGACAGAAAACAGTCCGCTCCTGTCAAACAACATAATGTCCGTTGCCATAAACAACGACACCGGAGAGATATTCTTCGGCACGGACAAGGGACTGTGCTCATATATGAACGACGCCACCACGCCAAACGAGAGCATGGACAAGGACAACGTGTATGCCTATCCCAATCCTGTTGAACCCGGATACAGCGGACTGATAACCGTCACAGGACTTAGCCATAACGCCGATGTGAAGATTGTAACCGTCAACGGAACTCTCGTTGCAGAGGGACGAAGCAGCGGAGGGACATTCACATGGGATGGCAACGACCTTAAAGGCAAGCGCGTGGCAAGTGGAATATACATGGTCCAGACGGCAACAGCCGACGGAAGCAAAGGCACGGTATGCAAGATAGCCGTCGTAAACTAAGCAACAAACATTATGAAAGAATACATATACAAGCACCCCGCACTATGCTTAATCCTCATAACCATGCCGCTAATGCTATGGGGAAAGCTTCTCATACTGCCCACGTTTGATGACTGGAGCACACTTTCATCACCAAACTATGACCCCGACTTTATCAAATACATACTGCCCTACGGGTATATATGGCGTCCTTTCGATGCCATAATGGGATATATAGTGGCTATGGACTGCCGCCTGTTTCCTAAACTCAACCATCTCATAATATTTGCAGGCCACATCACAAACGTCTTCCTTTTATACAGAATATGTAAAAAAGTAAGGCTCGGCAAGGCTGCCGCCAACATCGCCGCCATATACTTCTATCTCTCGCCATGTATGCTCGCAACGGTATTCAGCTGCGACTCACTCAACCAGACATACTCACAACTGTGGGGACTTGCAGCCATACTGGCATATCTCTCACTTGAAGGAAAAGCAAGATATACGGTATGGACAGTCACCATATTCATGGCGGCACTGGCAAAGGACAACGGCATTGCATTTGCCGTGATACCGCCTGTCGTGGCATTCGCCTTCGGCATGGCAGACAGGAAGACGCTTGTACGCCACTTCATGTTCGGCATCCTCATTGCCGTAGTATACGCAGCAATACGGCTCTCGCTGCCCGCAACATACATAGAAAACACCGACTACTCCACATTTGATCCCAACCGAAAGGTAAAGGAGATAATAATGCTCCTCGGATATTCGCTGTCTGCCACCGACTATATAAGCCTGCTCCACGCCCCGAGCCGCAACCTTACGTTGGCAGCCGTAACATTCCTTGCGTCGTTCCCGTTCATATATCTTACACTTATAAGAAACATAAGGATGTGGAAAGACAATACTTTCCTCCTCATAATCCTGTGCACACTCATCGCCCTGTCGCCAAACCTGCTCATATCGCTCACGATAATGAACACATACGCAGGTTTGGGAATGGTGTCACTGCTCATAGGATATGCCGTGGAAAAAAACAAGTGGAAAGGCAAGATGCTCAACACGGCATTCATATTATATGTTGTCACCGCCATTATCGTTGACTGCCACCATTGGTACATGTCGTATTCCACATCGCTCACGGGCAGGGAAATGGCTCTTCAGGCAATAAGGAAGACGGGTAGTCCGGCAGAAAAAGTATATGTAATAATAATAGAAGACGACTATCCGCGCTTCTCGTCATTCTGCGTGGTGCCGAGCGATGCCTTCGGATGGGGACTGTCGGCAAAATATGAGAACAGATATAAGTGGCCTCAGGAGATGAGCGACACCACCATAGCAAGGAAAGACAGCATACAGGCAGAGGAAATAAGGAAAAAGGCTTTTGCCAAAGGCTTCGACTGTGTATGGACGGTAAACAGAAAAGAAGTAAGCGTTGAAAGAAGATGAAGAAGATATCCATAATAATACCGTGTTATAACGAACAGGACAACATAAACACACTGTATGATGCCCTCAGCAGAATTATGGACGGAAATCCGGACTACTCGTGGAACGTGCTGCTCATAAACGACGGAAGCATCGACGGCACACTGCAAGAGATAAAGAGAATAAGGACAGGAGACAAAAGGATAGGATACATCGACCTTTCACGCAATTTTGGCAAGGAAAACGCAATGCTTTCCGGATTTGACAACGTCAGCGGCGACTGTGCCATTATAATGGATGCAGACATGCAACATCCTCCGCACGTGATACCCGAAATGATTAAACTGTGGGAAGAGGGCTTCGACGATGTCTATGCCGAACGTGAGAGCAGGGGAAGGGAAAGCTTCATGAGAAAACATCTTTCCCTTCTGTATTATAAGATACTTGAAAAGACGGCGCGCATGGACGTGCTGCCAAACGTGGGAGACTTCCGCCTGCTTGATCGCAAGTGCATAGAGTCGGTGAAAAAACTGCGTGAGACGCAAAGATATACAAAGGGACTGTTCTGCTGGATAGGGTTCAGGAAAGGCAAGGTTACGTTCAGGCAGGGCGACAGAAAAGAAGGCAAGTCGTCTTTCAGCTATTTCAAGCTCTTCAACCTCGCAATAGAAGGAATAACGTCGTACACCACGGCACCGCTCCGCATATCGACGATAATGGGCATACTTGTGTCGTTTCTCACAATCGTATACATGCTCTACGTCTTCATAAAGACAATACTGATAGGCGAACCCGTGCAGGGATTTCCAACAATCATCATCATCGTGCTGTTTCTCGGTGGCGTACAACTGCTGTCGCTCGGCATTATCGGCGAATATCTCGGAAGAATTTTCTACGAGACAAAGAACAGGCCGGTATATCTCATAGCCGAGAAGGAGTGTCAGGAAGAATGATTTTTACAGCGCCGTCCACTCTTCCGGAAATATGTCGGGATTGTCCCAATAGTACCACTTGTGAGGATAGACCACCGTGCCATTATCTTCCTTGAGCATTGCCGCCCAGTAGGAAAATGTGCTGTTTGCCATTATAAGGTGCCTGCAGCGTGACATCAGATACATGTCCTTCCAACTGTCCGCACCGCTGTTTGCGTCCACGTAGACGGCATTTTCAGGGCTTATGTTGGCTTTCACCCAATCTATATCATCGGAAAAGACAAAGAAAACGGGATTGTCCACGGTTTTCTCTACCAGCCTTATTGCCTTTTTATAATACTCAATATTACAGAATTTGCCGAACAGTTCCATGTTTTCACTGTTCTGATAGTCGCCGCGGCGGACATGCAATGCCACCGACTGCGAAGACCTTATCATCTCAAGTATCTCGCCGTTCCTGCCTGTCATACCGGTATTGCGGAACCTGAACATCGTCCTTACATCCTTGTTTTTGTAAAAGAAACTGTCGAGCCAGTATCCGTCAAAGACAATATCGTATCTTGTAAAATGCCTTTCATTCTCCCAGCGTGTCCATCCCATGCGCTTACACGCCACATAAAGCATGCTTATGAAGTCGGAAAGAAGAGTGGATTTAGGAAGCCTCACGTCAAAGACCTTGTCTATCTCCAGCCCGCAATGCACGTCAAGCGAACCCGACCTGTAACATCCAAATATACGTTCGCCGGGGTATGTTGCGTGCAGATGCTCACAGAGGGCATATATGAACATCTGGTTTCCAAGTCCGCCAAGAAAGTTTACTATTCTCATAAGTTGTTTGCAATATGGTGTATAATAACTAATCTATATACATTAACGTAAGTTCGATGAAAAGTTTATGCTTCGCGCCCCGAAGGGGCAACGGGCACATAGCCCGGGGCAGAGCGGAGCGGCACCCTGGGGCTATAATGCGTGTGGGCTTGCCGCCCTGAAAGGGCAAAAGCATGGTCTTGTAAAATAATAAAAACATTGTAATGCTTTGCTACATAGCGGATGACATTAAGGCTTCTGCCCTTTCAGGGCGGTATGCTGCTTGTGCCGTAGATACCCGGGGTGCCGCTACGCTCTGCCCCGGGCTGTGTGCCTGCTGCCCTTTCAGGGCGCATGGCATGAGCTTTTCATCGGACTCACGTTATTTACAGCCCGCTCCTTCTGCACCTTTTCAATGCAACGACAAACCATGTGAGCAGGAGAAGGCGCACGCACAGGCTGATGTTGACCGGCATCACGGAGGCAAAGAATGCCGCCTGCGCCTCTGTTAGCAGCCATCCCTGGCGTATGCTCACATTCTTTTCGAGCACATGCGAATAATACCGGCATATCGTCCGCATGGGAGCGTTCACCTTATTTATTATATACTTCGCGGTGTCGGCAGCTATTTTGTTGCCCGGGATGCTTGTTTCAAGAACCATATTCTTTTCCATAGAGCTGTTATTTTGTAAGATTATTGTTTCTGATTGCAAAATAAACGACCTTTTGTGCACAATAAGTTCAACAGTTGAACGTTTTTAGTTAAAGAACATGAAAATATCTCCCATAATCCCTTAAATGATATACAGATGTTAAAAAATCATTATTTCGACGGTGTCGTAGAGGCAGGATGCGACGAGGCTGGGCGCGGATGCCTTGCCGGCAGTGTGTATGCGGCGGCGGTAATTCTGCCAGCCGACTATGAAAACGCAGAGCTGAACGACTCGAAGAAGCTCACGGCGCGAAAGCGCAACGAGTTGCGGCAGGTGATAGAACGCGATGCCGTGGCATGGGCTGTGGGCATTGTAACGCCCGAAGAGATAGACAAGATAAACATCCTCAACGCCAGTTTTCTTGCCATGCACCGTGCCCTTGACGCCTTGAAGGTGCGTCCGGAGGCTGTGATAGTAGACGGCAACCGCTTCAAGCCCTACCGCGACTTGCCCCACGCGACCATCGTCAAGGGCGATGGCAAGTATCTGTCGATAGCCGCGGCGAGCATCCTTGCCAAGACATGGCGCGACGAATATATGGAGCGCATAGCGCAGGAACATCCGCAATACGACTGGACCTCGAACAAGGGATATCCCACGCGCCGCCACCGCGAGGCTATACGACGCTTTGGCGTCACGCCCTATCACCGCATGAGCTATAATCTTCTGGGCGATGCCGAGCCTATGCTGCCCTTTGAAGAAGAGGCAAACGGCGGTGAGCGGTAATTAGCCTGACAAGCCTTATGAGCCTTATTTGTCTAATTAACCCTATTAGTCTTATCAGTCCTATTTTGCCTATTAGCCTTATAGTCCTATTAGTCTTATTAGTCCAATAAACCTCCACAACCCCTTTCCAATCATGCGACACGACAAACTTGAGCGCGAGCTTCATCTGCTCATGCTGCTTACCGACAACCACACGCTGACGATAGACAAGCTGTGCGACAAGGTGGGCATATCCCGCCGTAACCTTTATTACTATCTCGAGTTCTTCCGCGACACAGGCTTTGTGGTCTACAAGCGCGGCAAGGTCTACTGCATAGACCGCGACTCGCCTTTCTTCGGGCGGCTTGTAGAGCGCGTGTCGTTCACCGCCGACGAGGCGGTGCTGATGCGCCGTCTGCTCGACAAGGTCTCGGACAACAATGCCGTTGTGGCAAACCTCAAGCGAAAGATGGACCGTTTCTACGACTTCGACATCCTCGACAGCGACGAGATGCGTGAGCAGGCGGCACACAACGTCAGCGTGCTTCACGAGGCAATAAAGACAAGGCGGCAGGTGCTGCTGCGCAACTATTCGTCGCCCCACAGCAATACGTGCCGCGACCGCCTTGTGGAACCGTTCATGCTGATGAACGGCAACAACGAGGTGCGCTGCCATGAGCCGGCATCGGGCATGAACAAAACCTTCAAGGTGGCGCGCATGGAAGACGTTACGCTCCTCGAACAGCCGTGGCAGCACGAGGGTGACCACCGCCGCATGTATACCGACATCTTTATGTTCAGCGGCGAGGAGCTTTATCCCGTAACGCTGTCCCTCGGTTCGCTGTCATACAATGTGCTGAAAGAAGAATATCCGTCGGCTGCCAGATACATCACACCTGCCGGCAACATGCGGTGGAACTTGTCCATGAATGTTTGCAGCCATGCCGGCATAGGCAGGTTTGTGCTCGGTCTGTATGAAGACATAGAGGTGCTTGGCGACGATGCCTTCAAGGCGTATCTCAAGGCAAGGATATCCCGTATTGCCGGTGTCGGATGAGCGTTTTCAGACCACTTTGTAATATATTGAAAATCAAGATGATACCTTTTGGAATGCAAAAGACCGCCTTTTGCACTCCAAAAGGCGGCATATTGGAGGCTGAAAGGCGGTCTTTTAGAACGCAATATGCCGCCTTCCGGAATTTGGAAGACGGCATATAGTTTTGGATTTTCCGAAATTTGGAGTGATACGCCGTCATTACCGTATGCGGGCTGAAAGCCCAATAAGCACACAGCCCGGGGCAACGCCCCGGGAATAGTGGCATAAGTGAAACCGCGCCCTGCAGGGGCAAAAGCGTTAAAAACAGGCATGGGCGCATGGGTGAGCATATACACCTCCCGCTCTCAAGACTTATATAAAAACGCTTTTGCCCCTTGCGGGGCGCAGCCTTGATATAATAATTGTTCCCGGGGCGTTGCCCCGGGCTGTGTGCTTATTGGGCTTTCAGCCCGCAAAATAATACACTAAATATCAAATAGCATCACATTATTCTAAATTTCGGATGAACCATTGTTTTGTGGCGTGTCAACGTCTCACCACCTTACGTGTTATTACTTTGCCGTCTGCCGTGCGCTTCCTGACAATCAGGATGCCCTTGCTGCATGACGACACGCGCTGTCCCGAGAGGTTATATACAGTCT
>ERZ840371.2335-NODE-2335-length-17399-cov-23.202664_pt1 | contig 17399 bp, 15 predicted proteins | sample MGYA00519937_ERZ840371 | MGnify/ENA primary metagenome ERZ840371 (study PRJEB31850, sample SAMEA3708873) | human gut metagenome | biome: human gut; feature: human-associated habitat; material: faeces | place: China | collected 2014 ... | reverse complement strand
TCATCACCGGCCCGAACACCGGCGGCAAGACCGTCACGCTCAAGACCATCGGCCTGCTCGCCGCCATGACGCAGTGCGGCCTGCACATCCCGTGCGCTGACGGCAGCACCATGCCGGTGTTCCACGAGATCATGGCCGACATCGGCGATGAGCAGAGCATCGAGCAGTCGCTGTCCACGTTCTCGGCGCACATGACGAACACCGTGCGCATGCTCAAGGAGTGCGACGACCGGTCGCTGCTGCTGTTCGACGAGCTCGGCGCCGGCACGGACCCGGCCGAGGGCGCGGCGCTGGCCATCGCCATCATCGAGCACGCGCGCAAGTGCGGCGCGCTCATCGCCGCCACGACGCATTATACCGAGCTCAAGGTCTACGCCACGACGCAGCCCGGCGTCATGAACGCCTCGTGTGAGTTTGACGTGGACTCCCTGCGCCCGACGTACCACCTGCTCATCGGCATCCCCGGCAAATCCAACGCCTTTGCCATCTCCGAGCGGCTGGGCCTGCCGCAGGAGATCATCGACGACGCGCGCAGCCGCGTCAGCACCGAGAGCGCGAGCATGGAGGCCACCATCGAAAAGCTCGAGCAGGTGCGCCAGCTCATGGAGCGCGACCGCGCCGAGGCGGCGCGTCAGCTGCGCGAGGCGGAGGAAAACCGCCGCAAGTCCGAGCGCCTGAAGGCGGAGCTCTCCGTCCGGCTGGAAAAGGCGGACGAGAAGGCCCGCCGCGACGCCGAGCGCATCATCGGCGACGCGCGCCGCACGGCGGACGAGGTGATGCACGAGCTCGACGAGCTGCGCAAAATGGAGAAAACGGACGCCGACCACCACCGCGCCAACGACGCGCGCGCCGCCCTGCGCCGCAAGCTGAACGTGGCCGAGGACGCGGCCGCCGCCGCGGCGCACCCGCAGCTCAGGGAAAAGAAAGTCTCCGCCCGCCCGGTGCGCGTGGGCGACACCGTGCAGCTACGCAAGATGGGCGACATCAAGGCAACCGTCACGGCCATCTCCGCCGAGCGGATGCTGACCCTGCGCGCGGGCATCATGAACGTGACGGCCAAGGAACAGGACGTGTACCTGCTCGAAAACGAGAAGCCCGAGGCGCAGAAGTTTGCCGCCGCGCACGCAGCCAGCCTGCGCAATGTGGCCGCCGAGTCGGAGATCGACCTGCGCGGCATGGACACGATGGAGGCCGTCGCCGCGACCGAGCGTTTCCTCGACAACGCCGTCATGGCCAAGCTCGAGAAAGTCACCATCATCCACGGCAAGGGCACCGGCGCGCTGCGCGCAGCCGTGCAGCAGTCGCTGCGCAAAAACAAGGCCGTCAAGTCCTACCGGCTCGGCCGTTACGGTGAGGGCGAGAGCGGCGTGACCGTTGTCGAACTGAAATAAAAACAGAAAAACCCGGCGAAAAAACGCTGTGCAAAGCAACAAAAAAACGAAAATCGGTTGACGATGCCGGGCGTTTTTGATAAGATGATACAAGCATAATAGTGCATAAGGAGTGGAGAAAATGATCACGAAAGAAGCAGTCATCAACAACCTGGAGGGACTCCATGCACGGCCCGCGGTCTTTTTTATCCAGAAGGCAAACGAGTTCAAGAGCAGCATCTGGATCGAGAAAGACGAGAGACGCGTTAACGCCAAGAGCCTTCTCGGCGTCCTGTCGCTTGGCATCGTGAAGGGCTCGACGATCACCCTCGTGGCCGACGGCGCCGACGAGCAGGAAGCGATCGATACCCTGACCGCACTGATCAATTCCGATTTTTCCGAGTGATCCCAACAACATGAAACCGAAACAGGGGCGTGTCATCAGCACGCCCCTGTTTTCCTGACCGCAGATTTTTTTCGGCATCGCAGGAGCAGACTATGGAAAAACTCCGACCCGAGCAACTGCGCGAAAAGGCCAATATGCTCCCGCTGCTGCCGGGCGTGTACATCATGCTCGACGAGCACGGCGAGGTCATCTATATCGGCAAGGCGAAAGCGCTCAAAAACCGCGTCACGAGCTATTTTCGCGGCGAGCACCTGCCGAAGGTGGCGGCCATGGTCGCGCACGTTGCGGATTTCAATGTCATCGTCGTGCAGTCCGAGTTCGAAGCGCTCGTGCTCGAAAACTCGCTCATCAAGCTGCACAAACCCAAATACAACATCCTGCTCAAGGACGACAAGGGCTATCCCTTCGTGCGTCTGGACGTGACGCAGCCGTACCCGACGTTCTCGCTCGTCAATCATACGGAGAAGGACGGCGCGAAGTACTTCGGTCCCTACGGCGGCCGGAGCATGACGGCCGAGATCATCGACACCGTATGCAAGACGCTGCGCCTGCCGACGTGCACGCGCCGCTTTCCGCGCGACATCGGCCGCGCCCGCCCGTGCCTGAATTACCACATGGGCACCTGCGCGGGCTACTGCCTGAAGGACGTCACGCGCGCGGAGTACCTCAAGGCCATCCGCGAGGCCGAGATGATCCTCGACGGCCGCACGGCGGAGCTCACGGCCGAACTGACCGAGCAGATGCAGGCCGCGGCCGATGCGCTGCGGTTTGAATACGCGGCGTCGCTGCGCGACCGGCTGCGCGCCATCCAGGGCCTGCAGAACCACCAGCGCGTCATCGCCACGGCCTACTCCGACACGGATGCCGTCGGCTTTCAGCGCGGGGCCAAGTGCTGCTTTACCGTGCTGCACTTTACGGACGGCAACCTCACCGGCAAGGACAAGTCGTTTCTCGACGAGCCGATGGAGCCGGACGGCGAGGCGCTTGCCGCGCTCGTGCAGCAGTATTATGAGGGGCGCGGCGCCTATCCGCGGCAGGTGCTGCTGCCGTGCGCGCTCGAGGGGCAGGAAGCGCTCGAGCGCCTGCTCACCGAGGCGGCGGGGCACAAGGTCGCGCTCGCCGTGCCGCAGCGCGGCGACAAGTGCCGCCTGACGGAGATGGCGGCGAACAACGCGCGCGAGGAGATCCTCATTGCGACGACCGCGGCGCAGCGCAGCCTCAAAACGCTCGAATGGCTTCAGCGTGCGCTGGAGCTCGACGCGCCGCCCGAGCGCATCGAGGCATTTGACATCTCGAACCTCGGCGATACCGGCATCGTTGCCGGCATGACCGTGTTTCAGCACGGCCGGCCGCGCAAGTCGGACTACCGGAAGTTCCGCATCCGCACGACGGACGGGCAGAACGACTACGGCGCCATGCACGAGGCGGTCACGCGCCGCTTTCAGCACTATGTGGACGGCGATCCGGGCTTTTGCCCGCTGCCGGATCTGCTGCTCATCGACGGCGGCGCGGAGCACGCGACGGTCGCACAGACGGTGCTCGACGGCTTCGGCCTGACCGTGCCGGTGTTCGGCATGGTCAAGGACGACCGCCACCGCACGCGCGCGCTCATCACGCCCGGCGGGCATGAGATCGGCATTTCCGCCAACCCCGCGGTGTTTGCCTTCATCGGCACGATCCAGGAGGAGACGCACCGTTTTTCCATCGATTATCAGCGCCGGCTGCGGCGCGAGAGCCTCTCGTCCGAGCTCGATCAGATCCCCGGCGTGGGCGAGAAGCGGCGCAACGCGCTGCTCAAGGCGTTCCGCAGCACAAAGGCCATCCGCGCGGCTTCGTATGAGGAGCTGTGCGCGGCCGTTCCGGCGGGCGCTGCCCGCGCGGTCTACGACCACTATCACTCGAAAGGAGAACCGCCATGCGTGTGATCACAGGTACGGCCCGCGGCCGCAGGCTGCACGAGCCGGAGGGGATGGCCACCCGCCCCACGACCGATAACGTCAAGGAATCCATGTTCAACCTCATCCAGTTCGACATCGAGGGCCGGCGCGTGCTCGACCTCTTTGCCGGCACGGGCCAGCTCGGCATCGAGGCGCTCAGCCGCGGCGCGCGCAGCGCCGTGTTCGTCGACGAGAGCCGCGCCGCCGTGCAGCTCGTGCGCGCCAATCTCGCACTCTGCCGCCTGCAGGGCGACGTGGTGCAGGGCGAGTCGCTCGGCTACCTGCGCACGTGCGGAAAATTTGACCTGATCTTCCTCGATCCGCCGTATGATACGGGATTGCTTGACAAAGCACTTGAAAATGTTGTACAGTTTGACATATTAGCTGAGGGTGGTATAATCGTGTGTGAGAGCCGCCGCGAAAAGGTGCTCCCGCAGCTTCGAGCGCCGTATCATCTGCTCACGGAGCGCAATTACGGCAAGATCAAGCTCACGCTCTACGGAAAGGGAATCCACGCATGAAAACAGCGATTTACCCCGGCAGCTTTGACCCCATTACCCTCGGCCACCTGAACATCATCCGCCGCGCGTCCGGCATTTTCGACCGCGTCGTCGTGTGCATCATGCCCAACGCCGGCAAGCTGCACCCCATGTTTACCCGCGAGGAGCGCGTGGCGCTCGCGCGCCGCGTCGTCAGCCGCTTCACCAATGTGGAGGTGGACACGTTCGACGGCCTGCTCGCCGAATACGCCAAGACCTTCCCGGAGGGTGCGGTGATCGTCAAGGGCCTGCGCGCGAACACGGACTTTGAAAACGAGTTTCAGATGGCGCTCATCAACAAGAAGATCAATCCCGAGCTGGACACCATGTTCCTGACGGCCAGTCAGAAATATACGTTCCTCAGCTCGTCGGTCGTCAAGGAGCTCGCGGGCTACGGCGCGGATCTGACGCCGTTCGTCCCGTGCGAGATCATTGACGATGTGCACGAACGCGCGACGCGCGGCGCATAAACCCGTTTCAGATCGACTTTTTCACCGGCACTGCCGGAACACGCTTTGGGAGGAAACAAAATGGACAACGAAGTCATGGAACTCATTGACCAGCTTTATACCATGGTGTCGGAGGCATGGGGCGTGCCGCTCGGCAACGAAAAGTGCATCGTCGAGCGCGACCAGGTCCTTGAGATCCTCGATGAGATCAAGACCGCCATGCCGGTGGAGCTTTCCGAGGCAAAGCGTCTGGTCTCTGCCCGCGACGAATTCATCAACAACGCCAAGCGCGAGGCCGAAGGCATCCGCAATCAGGCGGAGGAGCGCGCCCGCGCGCTCGTGGACGATCAGGAGATCGTGCGCATCGCCAAGGCCCGCAGCAACGAAATGCTCGCCTCCACGCAGGCCAAGGCCGACGCGCTGCGCCGTGCCTCGAGCCAGTTCTGCGATGAGGCGCTGCGCCGCACGGAGGAGGCCATCTCCGCCGCGCTCGGCAGCGTGCAGCAGGCGCACGCTGCGTTCCAGAACGTTGCCGGCAGCACGGCTGCGCCCGCCGCTGCCCCTGCAGCCACCGCTGCCCCCGCGGCCAGACAGCCGGAGATCCGCTTCGAGGGCGAGGAAGCCCCCGAGGAGGAAACCAACTGACCTGCCTTTTCCTGCACATCTGCACCGCCGCCGGTATGTCCGGCGGCGGTGGTGCGTTTTGCCGAAATTTTTCCCCGCCGGGCGCGCTTTGGACGCTTCCGGCGGGGATTTTTTCACGCTTCGGCGGCACATCTTGTGCCGCCGTTTTCCTTTTTTGGGCGGGAAACGCAAATGCTTGTGGCCGGAAAAACCACAGTCGGATTGACAGAATTGTCGGAAATTGCAAGAAAAAGGCGGGAATTTCTCCTTGCAATTTTTCCGCCCTGCCACTATAATGAGGATTACATGTGGGGCGAAGTGGTTTAAAAAGCATCAAAAGCCCACGCATGGGGTGCGAAAGTGCACGATTTCGGAGAAGGGGGGATGCAGCATGACCGGTATCTATCAGCATACGCTTGACGCCAAAGGCCGTCTGTTCATCCCGGCCAAGCTCCGTGAAGAACTGGGCGACACGTTCTATGTGACGGTCTCGCCCGAAAAGTGCCTGTCGGCCTACAGTCAGGAAAACTGGAAGGCGATCTCCGAGAAGGCGGCGGCCATGACCAATCTGCAGCAGCGCAAGGTGCGCCCGCTGTTCGCGTATGCGGCCCGCTGCGATCTCGACGGACAGGGACGTATCCTCCTGCCGCAGCACCTGCGTGAATTCGCCGGCCTGACCAAGAGCGTCACCGTGGTCGGCAGCAACAACCATGCGGAGTTCTGGGATAGCGCGCGCTGGGATGAGATCTGCCCGCTCGAGGCGCTGCCGGAGAACATCGCCGCCGTGATGGAGGAGCTGGATTTCTGATGGACGCCGGACATATCCCCGTGCTGCTGCACGAATGCATCGACAACCTGAACATCCGCCCCGACGGCATTTACGTGGACGGCACGCTCGGCATGGGCGGCCACTCCGAGCAGATCGCCGGCCGCCTGACGACCGGAACGCTCATCGGCATCGACCGCGACAAGACGGCGATCGCGCGCGCCGGCGCGCGGCTGGCCCAGTTCGGGGAGCGCGTGCAGCTCGTGCACGGCAACTTCCGCGACACGGCCGCCATTCTCGACCGCCTCGGCATCGACGCCGTGGACGGCATGCTCTTTGACCTCGGCGTTTCCTCGCCGCAGCTCGACGAGACGCAGCGCGGCTTTTCGTATATGCACGACGCGCCGCTCGATATGCGCATGGACGCGACCAGCGGCCTGAGCGCGTGGAACGTCGTCAACGAGTGGCCGGAGAATGAGCTCAAACGCATTTTGTATGAATACGGCGAGGAGCGCTATGCGCCTCGCATTGCCGGGGCGATCGTACGCGCCCGGGCGCAGCGGCCGATCTCGACCACGCTGGAGCTGGTCGATGTGATCCGCTCGGCCATGCCGGGCGCGGCGCTGCGCGAAAAGCAGCATCCCGCCAAGCGCAGCTTTCAGGCGATTCGCATCGCCGTGAACGACGAGCTGGCGGCGGTGCGCGAGATGATGGACACCGCGCCGGATAAGCTCCGCGTCGGCGGGCGGCTGTGCGTCATCAGCTTTCATTCCCTCGAGGACCGGATCGTCAAGACCGGCATCGCCCGGCGGGAGCACGGCTGCACCTGCCCGCGCGAGGCACCGGTGTGCACCTGCGGCTTTGTGCAGACGCTGCGCAGCGTCTCCCGCAAGCCGATCCTGCCCGGCGAGGAAGAACTGGAGTGTAACCCGCGCGCCCGCAGCGCGAAGCTGCGCGTTGCCGAGCGCGTCTGAGAAAGGAGCCGATCATGGCATCTCCTGCTTCGAAAAAACGCAATACCGCGCCCATGGACGGCAACGCGGCGTATGACCTGCACAGCACGGCTGCCGAAGAATACCGGTACAGTGCGCCGGTCGAGATGCCGCACGCTCCCCGGACGACGGAGGCCGTCGTCCCGGAGTCCGTTCCCACCCCCAAGCAGGCGATCGCCCCGCTGGCCGTGCTCGGCTTTGCCATTGCCGCCGTGCTGATCGTCGTGTCGCTGGTCGCGCGCGTGCAGCTCTCACAGGCGTCGGCGGAGGTCTCGGCGCTGGAGGATCAGTATACCCAGCTGCAGGAGCAGCAAACGCGCCTGCGCATTGATTACGAGAGCGCGTTTAACCTCACGGAGATCGAGGATTACGCCATCCACGAGCTCGGCATGCAGAAGCCGCGCAGCGATCAGCTCTATTATATCAGCAGCGACGCCACGGACACGGCGGTGGTCCTTGACCAGAACGCGGCCGAACCGCTGAGCCTTGCCGACCGCCTCGGCGATTTCTTCTCTTCCATTTTGGAATATTTTCGATAAGCCAGCCTGTATGATAGTACTATCCCCGCAGGAACAAGGAGACAGACATGGCGAATGAAACTTCCGGGCGCCGGGACAACCGCGTGCCTTTTCGTGCAAGTACCAAAACACCGAATATTATGATGCTCCGCCGCACACGCTTCCTTTTGATTGTGTGCGGCATCCTTGCATTTGCTGTCCTTGGCATCAAGCTGTTCAATGTCATGATCGTACACCATGACGAGTACGAAAAAATGGCGATCGACCAGCAGGTGCGCACGACGGAGATCACGGCCTCGCGCGGCGCGATCTACGATACGAACGGCAAGATCCTGGCCATGAACGCCTCGGTCGATACGATCTTCATCAGCCCGGCCGAGATCGTCAAGAACAAAGAAGATCCGCAGCTGATCGCGCGCGAACTTTCCGAGATCCTCGACGTCGATTATGATAAGATCCTGGCCATGACGAAGAATACCGACCGCTGGTATGAGGTCGTCAAGCGCAAGGTCGAGCCGGAAGTGTCGGAAAAAGTGCGCGCGTTCAAGAAGGAGAACAACCTCACCGGCGTGAAGATCGAGCCGGACACGAAGCGCTATTACCCCTACGGCAATCTGGCCGCGCACGTCATCGGCTTCGTCGGGCAGGACAACAACGGCCTCTACGGCCTGGAGCAGCGCTATGACAGCTATCTGACCGGCAGCGCCGGACGCATCATCCGCGCGACGGATAACCGCGGCACGGATATGCTCTTTGTCAACTATGAGGACTACTACGATGAGACAAAGGGCGACGACATGAACCTGACCATCGACGCCACGATCCAGTATTACCTCGAAAAGCACCTGCAGCAGGCGGTTGAGGACTACGACGTACAAAATGGCGCCGCGGCCATCGCCATGGACCCCAACAGCGGCGCCATTCTCGGCATGGTCTCGCTCGGCAACTTTGACCTGAACGACTATCAGAAGGTCAGCGACAAGGATCAGGAGGCCATCGACGCCGAAACGGATCCCGACAAGAAGGCCGAGATGCTCTCCGCCGCGCAGACGAAGCAGTGGCGCAACAAGGCCCTGTCGGACACCTACGAGCCCGGCTCGACGTTCAAGATCATCACGCTGGCCATGGCGCTCGAAGAGGGCGTGGTCAATGAAAATTCGTCGTTTTACTGCGGCGGCAGCACGAACGTGCTCGGCCGTACCGATCCGCTCAAGTGCTGGAAAACGACCGGCCACGGCAGTCAGAACCTGACGCAGGCCATCCAGCACTCGTGCAACGTGGCGCTCGTGCAGATCGGCCAGCTCATCGGCGCGCGCACCTTCTACAAGTACGCCGAGGCGTTCGGCTTCCTGAACTTGACCAGCAACGTGGACAGCAACCTCACCGCCAAGACCGGCATCGACATGTCCGGCGAGAGCGGCAGCATCTGGTGGAGCCAGAACACGTTCTGCGACCCGGAGAACCTCTCCCAGCTCGCGGCGGCCTCCTTCGGCCAGACGTTTACGATCACGCCGCTGCAGCTCATCACGGCAGTCAGCGCCTGCGTCAACGGCGGCTATCTCATGAAGCCGTACGTCGTCAAGAGCATCGTCAACAGCGACGGGGAAGCGGTCGTGTCCAATTCGCCGACCGTGGTGCGCCAGGTCGTGAGCGAGCAGACGAGCGCCACCGTGCGCCAGATCCTCGAGCAGGTCGTCGGCGACCCCGTCGACGGCACCGGCAAGAACGCCTACGTCGCCGGCTACCGCATCGGCGGCAAGACCGGCACGTCGGAAAAGGTCGCGCAGGACGCGGCCGGCGGCGCGAAGGAGTACATCGTCTCGTTCATCGGCTTTGCGCCGGCGGACGACCCGCAGATCGTCATTCTCGTGCTGCTCGACACGCCGAGCAACAGCACCGGCATCTATATCAGCGGCGGCCAGATGGCCGCGCCCGTCGTCGGCAAAATGATGGCGGACATCCTGCCGTACCTCGGCGTGGAGCCGTCGTACTCCGAGACGGAAAAGACGCATATGGATAAGACCGTACCGAACGTGACGGGCCTGTCCGTTGAGCAGGCGAAGGCCGCGCTCGCGGAGGTGGGCCTGCAGGCGCGCATCTACGGTGATGGCAGCACAATCACGGCGCAGCTTCCGGGCAGCGGCGCGGTCGTGGCCAACGGCAGCACCATCCTGCTCTATGCCGGCAAAGAGCCCTCGGCCGACAAGGAGACGATGCCGGATCTGTCCAATCTCAGCTATCAGACAGCCCGCGACCGCATGGCCGCACTGGGGCTGTATATCAAGACCAGCAGTTCGATCACGGATACCGCGACGCAGGTCATCTCCGGCCAGAGCGTCGCCGCAGGCACCCAGATTGATCACGGTACGGTCGTGGAGGTCACGCTCGTGACCAGCGATTCGGGCATGCTGGGCCGATACTGACGAACAACGGAGGTACGTTTATGAAACTCAAGCGACTGCTGTCCGTTCTGGACGTGTGCGAATGCACCGCCGATCCGGAACTGGACATCCGGGATATCAGCTTTGACTCGCGCACCACGCAGCCCGGCGACCTGTTCGCCGCCGTCTGCGGGTATGAGTCCGACGGGCACCGGTTCATCGGCGCGGCCGTCGAGCGCGGCGCGGCCGTCGTGCTCTGCCAGCGAAAGCCGGAGGTCGAGATACCGTATATCCTCGTGGCCGACAGCCGCCTTGCGCTCTCGCGCATCTGCTGCGAATTTTTCGATAACCCGTCGCGCGAGCTGACCATGATCGGCGTGACCGGCACGAACGGCAAGACCACCGTCACCACGCTCATCAAGCATATGCTCGAGCAGTGTCTGCACACAAAGGTCGGCCTCATCGGCACGAACGCGAACGTCATCGGCGACGAGGAGCTGCACACCGAGCACACCACGCCCGACGCCTATGAGCTGCAAAAGCTCCTGCGCCGGATGGTCGACGCAGGCTGCACGCACGCGGTCATGGAGGTGTCGTCGCACTCGCTCGTGCTGCACCGCGTGGAGGGCATCCGCTTCCGGGTGGGCATCTTCACGAACCTGTCGCAGGATCATCTGGACTTTCACAAGACCATGGAGGCGTATGCCGCGGCCAAGGCGCAGCTGTTTGCGCAGAGTGACGTCGGCATCGTCAACGCGGACGACGATTGGGCGCACGTCATGCTCGAGCACGCCAAATGCCCGATGCACACCTATTCCGCCAAACGCAACGACGCCGACCTCGTGGCCAAGGACATCCGCCTGAGCGCGTCGGGCGTGCGCTTTGTCGCCATGCACGGCGATGCGATCGCGCGTATGCGCCTCGGCATCCCCGGCATGTTCTCGGTCTACAACGCGCTGAGCGTTATTGCCTGCGCCTGCGCGCTCGGCATTTCGCTCGACGACTGCGCCGCCGCGCTCGACACGGCAAAGCCCGTCAAGGGCCGCGCTGAGGTGCTCGAGACCGACGGGGATTACGCCATCCTCATCGACTACGCCGTCACGCCCGACGCCATCGACAACATCCTCACGACGGTGCGCGAGTTCGCGCCCGCGCGGCTCGTGTTTCTCTTTGGCTGCGGCGGCGACCGGGACCGCGGCAAGCGTCCGAAGATGGGCCGCATCGCGGGCCAGAAGGCGGATTTCGTCATCGTCACGAGCGACAATCCGCGCACGGAAGACCCGGAGGCGATCATCGCCGATATCCTTCCCGGTCTCAAGGAGACGCACACGCCCTATGTCGTGCGGCCCGACCGGCGCGAGGCCATCGCCTACGCGATCGAGAATCACTGCCCCGGCGATGTCATCATCCTCTGCGGCAAGGGCCATGAGGATTACCAGATCATCGGCAAGACGAAAGTGCACATGGACGAGCGCGAGATCGTCGCCGAAATACTCGAGAAGAGGAAGAGAGAGAAATGACACTGAAGCTGATACTGGCGTTCGTCATCGCGTTTGCGGTGTCGGCCGTCGTCGGATTTTTCCTGGTCCCGTATCTCAGACGCATCAAGGCGGGCCAGAGCATCAAGGAAAACGGTCCTACGTGGCACATGTCCAAGCAGGGCACGCCCACCATGGGCGGGCTGATGTTCATCGCCGCGATCGCGGTCGTGTGCCTGTCGGTCGGCTTTGAGTGCATGGCCGAGGGCGAATACGGCCACCTGTTTTGTCTGGCGTTCGCGCTCGTGTTCGGCGCGATCGGTTTTCTGGACGACTATGAAAAGCTCCGGAAAAAGCAGAATCTCGGCCTGACGGCCGGCAAGAAGCTGCTGCTGCAGCTGGCGGCGGCCGTGGCGTTCATTTTCCTCATGCGCCGCTTCGGCTATGTCGCGCTCGACAGCCTGTACATCCCGTTCTGGAACAAGACGGTGCCGGTCTCCGAGCCGCTGTATGTCATCTTCGCGGCCTTCGTCATCGTCGGAACGGTCAACTCCGTGAACCTCACCGACGGTGTGGACGGCCTCGCCGCGAGCACGACGATGCCGGTGTGCATCTTCTTCGCCGTCATCTCCATGCTCTGGGGCGAGCGGTTTTTGTCCCTCGGCGTGTTTGCCTCCGGCCTTGCCGGCGGCCTGCTGGGCTTTTTGATCTATAACTTCCACCCGGCGAAGGTGTTCATGGGCGACACGGGTTCGCTCTTTCTCGGCGGCGCGGTCGCGGCGCTGGCCTTTGCCTACGACATGCCGCTCATCCTTGTGACGCTCGGCATCATGTACATCATCGAGGCGCTGTCGGATATCATCCAGGTCGGCTACTTCAAGCTCACGCACGGCAAGCGCGTGTTCAAAATGTCCCCGTTCCACCACCATCTCGAGATGGGCGGCTGGACGGGCCACAAGTGGAAGGAAACGCAGATCGTGGCGCTGTTTGCCGGCATGACGGTGCTGTTTGCAGTTTTGTCGTTCATCGGCGTGTTCCACCGCTTCGGCGTGTGAGGCGCGCGCCGCGGTGCAGGGAGGTGCTTATATGAATATTTCCGATCTGAGACTTCCCGCGCGCCGCTCGGGCGCGGCCGCCGGGCCGAAGCGCGGCAGCTTCGACCTGCCGTTTTTCGTGCTCACGCTGCTGCTGCTGACGATCGGCGTCATCATGGTGCTCTCGTCGAGCTTCGCCCGCGCGTATGCGCAGGGCAAGTCGCCGACGTATTACTTCGTGCGCCAGGCGGCCTTTGCCGTGGCCGGCGTTGTGGCCATGATCTTGCTGTCCAAAGTGCGCATGGCGACCTACCGCCGTCTGTCGCTGCTGGTGCTGGGCGTGAGCATCTTCCTGCTTGCCGTCGTCTGGATCCCGCACATCGGCACTCGCGTCAACGGCGCGCGCCGTTGGCTGAGCCTCGGCTTCACGACGTTTCAGCCGTCGGAGATCGCAAAGATCGCGGTCGTGCTGTTTTTCTCCAGCATGATCTGCACCTATAAAGAGCAGATGCAGACGTTCCGCTACGGTGTCGTGCCGTTCATGGTCGTCACGGTCATCATCGTCGGCCTGCTGATGCTCGAGCCGCATCTGTCGGCGTCCATCATCATCATGGCGCTTGCGATCGTGATGATGTTTGTCGGCGGCATCAAGCTCTCGTACCTGCTCGTCGGCATGGGCAGCGCGGGCGCGCTGCTGCTCATCGCAAGCAAATTCGTGCCCTATGTGCACAAGCGCATCGTGTCCTGGCGCGACCCGTTTGCCGATACGAGTGCGGCCGGCTATCAGATCGTGCAGTCGCTGTATTCCATCGGCTCGGGCGGCTTTCTCGGGCTCGGCCTCGGCCAGAGCCGGCAGAAGTACCTCTATCTGCCAGAGGAGCACAATGACTATATCTTTTCCATCGTCTGCGAGGAGCTCGGCTATGTCGGCGCCATTGCGATCCTGATCCTGTTTGCGCTGCTCATCTGCCGCGGCTACTGGATCGCCGCGCACTCGCCCGACCGCTACAGCTTCCTCGTCGGCGTCGGCATCACGACGCTGCTGTCGATCCAGGTGTTTTTGAACATCGCGGTCGTCACGAACCTCATCCCCTGCACGGGCATCTCGCTGCCGTTTTTCAGCTACGGCGGCACGGCGCTGCTCATGCAGCTCGGGGAGATGGGCATCATCCTGAGCATCTCGCGCGACATTCCGACGAAAAAAGCGCGCTAGTTTCTGACTTTGAAGTGTATATCCGGCAGCCCGCGGCGGTCTTCGGCGTGGACTGCCCGATTTCCGTTTTTGATCCTGGGAGGCATTGCTATGAATTTTCTCTTTACCTGCGGCGGCACCGCAGGCCACATCAACCCCGCGCTCGCGGTCGCTGGCATCTTGCGCGACCGGATGCCCGACTGCGGCATCCTCTTCGTCGGCGCCAACGGCAAGATGGAGACCGACCTCGTCCCGCGCGCGGGCTACGACATCGTGACCATTGAGGTCACGAACATCCACCGCAGCCTCAAGCCGTCGGAGATCGCGTACAACTTCCGCTCGCTGCACAACGCGCGGCAGGCGACGAAGGACGCGCGCAAGATCATCGAGGACTTTCAGCCTGATGTCGCCATCGGCACCGGCGGCTATGTCTGCTACCCCGTGCTCAAGGCGGCGGCGCAGCTCGGTATCCCCACCGTCGTGCATGAATCCAATGCCGTGCCCGGCCTGACGACGAAGATGCTTGCCGGCGCGGTCGACCGCATCCTCGTCGGCTTCGAGGAGAGCAAGCAGCACTACAGCAAGCAGGAAAAGGTCGTCGTCACCGGCACGCCGGTGCGCGGCGCGTTCACGGCCTGCTCCAAGGCGGAGGCCAAGCGCCAGCTCGGGCTCGACCCGGACAGGCCGCTGGTCGTGTCGGTCTGGGGCTCGCTCGGCGCGTCGTACATGAACGAGGTCATGACGGCGTTCATCACGCGCGCCGCCGTCACGGACGCGCCGTTTGCGCTCATCCACTCGGCCGGGCGCAACGGCTATGAGAAGATGCATGCGGCCCTGCTCGAAAAGTGCCCGGCCGATCTCGCCGCGCACGGCATGGACGTGCGGCCGTATATTTATGACATGCCGCTCGTCATGGACGCGGCCGATCTCGTGCTCTGCCGCGCGGGCGCGTCCACGCTCGCGGAGCTCTCGTGCATCGGCAAGCCCGCGATCCTCATCCCGTCGCCGAACGTCACGAACAACCATCAGGAGCGCAACGCGCGCGTGCTCGAGCACGCCGGCGGGGCGAAGGTGCTGCTCGAGGGCGCGTTCACGGCGGACGATCTGTATAACCTCGTCAGCGACCTGCTCGCCGACCCCGCGCAGCTTGCGCAGATGGCGCAGAACATGAAATCCGCCGGCGTTTCAGACGCCGCCGAGCGCATTGCCGATCTGGTGCTGAAACTGGCCGACCGGCACGCAAAATGACAATCTCGCGTTTCTCTGCATAGGATGGCATGAATTTGCTGTGCGGAGGAAAGATTATGAGCATATGGCACATTTACGGCGGAAACAGACTGACCGGGAGCACCCAGGTGCAGGGCGCCAAGAATGCGGTGCTGCCGATCATGGCGGCATCCGTGCTCGCCGGCAGTGAGACGGTTCTGCACAACGTGCCCGACCTGAAGGACGTGACGATCACGCTGCGCATCCTGCGCCATCTCGGCTGCACGGCGGAGCGCGACGGGGACACGGTGCGCATTGATTCCCGCGGCATGAACCGCGACTTCATCCCGCACGATCTCATGCGGGAGCTGCGCTCCTCGGTCATTTTTCTCGGCGCGATCCTCACGCGCTTCGGAACGGCGAGCCTGTCCATGCCGGGCGGGTGCGAGCTCGGCCCGCGGCCGGTGAACCTGCACCTCGACGCGCTGCGCGCGCTCGGCGCGGAGGTCACGGAGCGCGGCGGAGACATCGTCTGCTGCGCGCACGATCTGAAGGGACGGCGCATCCTGCTGCCGTTTCCGAGCGTCGGCGCGACGGAAAACGCCATGCTGGCCGCCTGCGCGGCGGCGGGGGAGACGGTCATCTGCAACGCCGCGCGCGAGCCGGAGATCCTCGACCTGCAGTGCTACCTGCGCAAGCTGGGCGCGCGCATTTCCGGTGCCGGCACGTCGACGGTCACGGTCAGCGGCTTCCGGCCGCAGCCGTTTGTGGAGCACACGATCATGCCGGACCGCATCGTTGCGGCGACGATTTTGTGTGCCGGAGCCGCCTGCGGCGGCGATGTGGAGCTGCAGGGCGTCGATCCAGACCATTTTTTGACCGTTCTGGACTCGCTTTCCGAGGCTGGGTGTGCTATAATGAAAACGGCGTCCACCGTGCGCCTGACATCGACCGGGCGGCTCACCGCGCCGCGGCCGGTCGTCACGCAGCCGTATCCGGGCTTTCCCACGGATGCGCAGCCGCCGCTCATGGCTGCCTGCCTGAAGGCGAAGGGCACCACGGTGTTCACCGAAAACATCTTCACCAACCGTTATCGTCATGCCGAGGAGTTCCGGCGTCTGGGCGCAGCCGTCAGCATCGAGGGGCGCGTGGCCTATGTCACCGGCGTCGACCGGCTCACCGGCGCGCCGCTCACATCGAGCGACCTGCGCGGCGGCGCGGCCATGATCGTGGCCGGCCTCTCCGCCGAGGGCGAGACCGAGATCCTCGACAACGGCTATATCAACCGCGGCTACGACCGCTTCGATACGTGCCTGTCGGCGCTTGGGGCCGATGTGCGCTGCGCGGCGCCGCGGTGAAAGGAATCACCTGTCTATGAAACAATCGAAGCAGCCCGGGCCGCGCCGCGCGCGCCGGCCCCGCCGCCCATCCGGCGGCCGGGGCAGGTCGCTGCTGCAGCCGCTGATCTTTCTGCTGATCTGCGCGGCGCTCGTCCTGGGCATGAGCGTATTTTTCCGTGTTGCAAAGATCGAGGTCGTGGGCAACTCCATCTACACGGCCGAGGAGGTCGTCGAGGCCTCTGGCATCGGCACGGGCGACAATCTGTTTTTCATCAACCGTTTCTCGGCTGCCAGCCGCATCTTCAGCAAGCTCCCGTATGTGGACAAAGCGAAGGTCACGCGCGCGCTGCCCAACCGCGTCACCATCACGATCCAGGAGAGCAGCGCCATGGCCTATGTTCAGGCGGATGGCGGTTACTGGGTTTTGGACCAGAACTGCAAGCTGCTCAAATCCGTCACGGAGAGCGAGCTGACCGGCCTTGCCCGGGTCGACGGCATTACGCCGGTCGAGCCGAAGGTCGGCGAGGTGCTCAACGCCGGTGAGGCCGATGCGCCGAAGGTCACGTATCTGGCGGCGATCCTCGGGCAGCTGCTCACGCGCGACATGGCATCCAAGGTCACGGTCATCGACCTGTCGGATGCGTCCAACCCCGGCTTCACCTATGACGGACGATTCACGGTGCGCCTCGGCGCGAATGAAAATGTCGAGTACAAATTCGGTATGCTGCAAAGCGCGGTCTCCCAGCTCACGGCCAGCGATGCCGGCACCATCGACCTGTCGATCGACAAACGCGCGCATTTCAGCCCCGGCTGATTGTTCACAAAAAAAGATTGACCTGATAAGGAAAACGATATAAAATGGGAAAGAATAAGAACAAACAGAAGCGCAACCCGCCAAAAAACGGCTTCCAGAGCGCGCATGCGCCGGCCGCCGATACAAATAGAAACAACAGGGAGGAACCGAATATGTCCTTTGCTACCGAGTCCGGTCCGGAAAATGTCGTCACCATCAAGGTCGTTGGTGTCGGCGGGGCCGGCAACAACGTCGTAAACCGCATGGTTAAGTCCGGCACTCAGGGAATTGAGTACGTGGCTGTCAATACAGATAAGCAGGCTCTGGCCGTCTCGAGCGCGGATCAGAAGATCCAGATCGGCGAGAAGCTGACC